>Ga0208133_1000177_pt1 | contig 25537 bp, 29 predicted proteins | sample ColrivemetaGS535_FD_187595 | JGI IMG/M metagenome (GOLD analysis project Ga0208133, IMG submission 187595) | Estuarine microbial communities from the Columbia River estuary, USA - metaG S.535 (SPAdes) (version 2) | ecosystem: Environmental > Aquatic > Marine > Intertidal zone > Estuary | place... | reverse complement strand
GTATATGTATAAGCATATGTTGGCACATAACAATTATATGTCCCATAATAATAATTGGCAACATAACTAAATGGAAAAACTTGATATCCTAAATCTACGGTACCTCCCGTTTGAGGAAAGAACGTAACTTCGGTTGTTAATCCACTTAAATTTACACTAGAAATTAATACACCACAATCTGCCATGTTAATAAATATCGATACTTTTTACTTTATAATTCATTATCCACAAATTCCCGTATTAATAACTTGATTCCCACTTAATTGTATAAAAGTAGCACCATCAGATATTGTAAAATTAGTACCTGTTGGCGGTATTGTTAAAGATTTATCTCCATAAACATAATCCCCATACCCTAAAGTATTAAAAGGTTTTGATGTATAAATGGTTACATTTGATGGGTTAGCTGTCATATTAACAGAACCACAAACATTTTGATACCAACCTCCTGTTCGTAAATTATACATAAAAACAGTTGTTGGGGTAACAGTTGGCGTCGGTGTAACAGTTGGTGTTGGTGATGTGGATGTAGGTGTTGGTGTTACTGATGTTTGGGTTGGAGTTGCGGTAATTGTTTGGGTTGGAGTTGTTGATGGACATAGACCAATAAAAACAATATCTAAAGGAGCACTGTAGTTTTCAACAAAAATATTTTTACCACAAATATATTCAGTTTTAAGAGGGTCAATGGTACTAACATTAACAATATCAGTACATCCTGTCCATCGATAATAACCTTCTTGTACGGTATTATAATTTGTTATTCTAAAATAATTACAGTCTGTAATATACATATTATGTTGGAGTATTAGTAGGTGTTAGAGTTAATGTCGGCGTTGGGGTTTGAGTTACGCATAGATTGTAATTACCCACAATATCCCCATTTAAGTTAAGTTCAACAACAACATTTGAATAATTGTAATAACCTATTAAATCTGTTGTATTACCACCAAATTCTGAATCATAGAAAAATGTGTTTTCATCAAAATTAGAGTTATCCCCCCATATTGTGGAATTATCTAAACATGAACAAGCGTCAACTTGTACTATTCCATAACAACTAACAAATTCTGTTCTAGCTCTTGTTGGTGTTGGAGTTTGTGTTGGAGTTTGTGTACTAGTTTGGGTTTGTGTCATTGTGTTAGTGGGAGTTTGAGTCATTGTGTTAGTAGGAGTTTGAGTCATTGTATTGGTAGGGGTTTGAGTTATTGTGTTGGTTGGTGTTTGAGTTTGTGTTGGAGTTTTTGTTGGTGTTGAAGTTTGAGTTTGTGTTGGAGTTTTTGTTACAGTATTAGTAGGGGTTTGAGTTGGGGTTGGTAAAGGACAACTTCCTAATAGTACAATATTACCATCCCCGTCAGCAATTTGAACAGATTCCGCACAAATAACTTGAGTTGTATAGACATCTAAGAAAGTATCAAAAGCAAATCCATCACAATCAATACCAACAAAGGTTGTTTGATTTTGAATTCCTCCAAATAATAAATAACTCTTACATGAAGAATTACTTGGTGTTATTGTAGGAGTTGATGTGTTAGTTGGAGTTTGATTTGGAGTTTTAGTATTAGTTGGTGTTACCGTAGGAGTTGTTGTGTTAGTTGGTGTCATTGTTGGAGTTTTAGTATTGGTTGGTGTGTTTGTTGGTGTTTTAGTTGGAGTCTCAGTATTAGTTGGAGTTGCAGTAGGTGTTAATCCCACAGTTACTGAAGGAGTTGGTGTTTGTGTATTTGTTGGGGTAGAAGTTTGAGTATTTGTTGGTGTTTGTGTATTTGTTGGAGTAGAAGTTTGAGTATTTGTTGGGGTAGAAGTTTGAGTTTGAGTCATTGTTGGAGTCACGGTTGGACACGGATATAATGTATACCCTAAATCATTACATGGTACTGAAATGTAAATTAAATCATTATTTGGAATAATGATTCTACAATTTAGACAATTAGGGTCTAATAGGTCATACTTATATTTTAATATTCTAAAATTATGTTTAATTTGAGAAGCGTTTAATGGTTCAGTGTACATTCTAAACGCACTAATATCCCCAATCAAACTACCTCCAAATATTTCTTCCAACCTAATTTGAGTTGTAAGTCCAGAATATTCAGTATGTGTTAAGTCATTTGTTGTTAAACATTCAGGGTCTTGTTGATATGTAATACCACTTAACTCGGCAGGACATCCTCCAGAAAAAGTAAGGTTGTCGTGTAATCCTTGAGTTCCCCCACCCACAGAGATGTTATATCCAACACCAATTTGTTTTTCTTTTTCAACATTAAGAAGTCTTGGGATAATTTCTTCAAAGTTTTCCGCAACCATAAACAATTTACCGTTAACATAAAATTTAAGATTACCTAATCTATATTTTTGTTCTTCGGTCCACATATCGTTAAATGTAACGACTTCGGTATATGGCGGGTTATAAGGTTGTTCGTGTGTCAAAGGTGGTTCAACTAATGTAGGACTTCTGTTTTCAATAGTTGCAAAATATTCTTGTTTAACTAATAACCCAAGACCACCCTTATCATATAAATCACATTTATCAAACCATTCTTTTCTTTGGAATACCGCATCAATTTGAACCCAATGTTCTACATTAGGGTATGTGGTTCCACTACAATCACTAAAGATGCCTCTGGTTGAACACCATTCGGTAACTGAGGTTCCTGTATGATATGTTAATCCTGTAAGACAAGTTCCACTATGTTCACATCCTCCGGTAATTCTATAAGCCTTAACACATAACCTTGGGTTTCCTGTATCACCACTAAGTCTAAGAGATATACCATTTGAGACCCCATCGTATAATGGGTCTTTTTCAGGGTATTTGGCAGTTGTTTGACAATCACAAAGACACCCACAAGTACAATGAGTTATTGTACCTCCTGATGGTTGATAGACTTGGAGACACTCTGATGAAGTATTTGCACTACTTGCACATCCACATGTGTGCATACATGTTAATCCTGATGTTACCCTTGTATATCCACTATCTTGTTTTGGAGAACCATCGGCATAGTGATAGAATTTATTTTCAGCTCTTGCTCCCATATAAAAGAAAGTTCCTTTATTGTCAGGGTAACGAGCATTTAATCCAACATTAGTATCACCTGTCCATCTATATCTTAATACAAACTCGGCGGTCCAACCTAATGAAACTCTTTGAGGAAATACTTGATAATCATATCCAGGTAATTTATAAAAACCTTGAAAAAATCCTCCATTTAATCTTGCAAAATATCCAACAGGTGTCCCATTGGTCGCATAAGACATGTCATAAGAATATGAATTATCATTCCATAATCTATTTTGAGTTGTTGTAAATCCTGTAATAGGATGCATTTTCATTCTCCTATCGTATTTGTATCTACTATATGTGTCAGCGGATGAGGTATAAAGTCCCGTTGTGATTTGAATTGTCTCACCTGACATATTCTTAACAAGACCATTATCAATACCAGTTAATCCAACGTCACATAAATTTGTAACTACAGGACAAAAGTTTGGGTCAAGGTTATCAGGGTTCCAATAATTTTCAGAGACAATTGTATTGTCATCAAAATTACATCCACCTGTTTGACAAATTGTGGTGCCCGAACTATTAAAGTCAAACTTAAATGGCATTCTATTACCATCGTCCTCACCTATTAATAAAGGGGAAAATATCACCTCTTGGTCATAGTCTTTCTCATCTGATGCGAGACATATGTCCGTGATTTCGTTGACGGGTTTAATACCCCATCTCCTAAAATTATATTGATTAATATTTTGATATGCCATAAACTAATGATAAATACCTTGTTTCAGAGTATTTATATGTTAAAAGAAAAGATGATTGCCACAGATAACGAATTTTACTCACCACCGTATTATTTTCTCCTAAGAGATAAAGGGAGCAAATATTCTCTATATTTCTCTGTAGAGGGTAATTTGACTGAAGCTCGTAAAAAAGACGAAGTAATTCACTTTGAAAAAAGTAAGGGTGAGAAGGTAAAAAAACATTTGAAAAAAATTGCAAATGAGAAAAAAATCAAGGATACCAAAACATTAAAAACTGATTTGGAAGAATTAGTAAATGATGATGGGGCAATGTCAAATTCTGCAATCCCTATTTTGGACCCAAAACTTCATCCAAGAAAAACAATGGACCAGACTGTTGCTGCCGCTAGAATCACAAACGACCCAATTTCTCGTGGATATAGAACTTATTATGGAGAAAGTGAAATGAAAGAAATTGATATGTCAGGTGCTTTTGGTTATGAAGAAACTGAAAACATGGACGGTCCAGAAACATATGAGTATTTAATTAAGAATATGGGTATGGAACCTGACGATGCAAAAGAAAGAACAAAACAGCAAGGTAAAGACCCTTCAGGTAAAAAAGACAAAAAATCAGCTTATTATAAAGATAAAAATTTTATTACAAGAGCGACTTTATCTGAAATACAAAAACAAAAAGCCATTAAAATGGTTGAGGATTTATTAACTAAAAAAAGTTCATCTGACACTGCGGATGTTAATAAAAAAGAACTTGACGCTTCTAAAATATTAAAAAGGAATATAAACAGCTTAAAAAAACAAGCGGAAAAAGAAGGTTTATCTATTTCTGAATTAATTAAATTGTTAAAGAGTGAATAAAGATTTATACGGTTCGGCAAAAGGGGAAATTGAATTTCCTAAAGACAAACAAGACCACATGAAAAAATGCTTTCGTATGGTTAAAAATGCTGATGAAAACACTGAAGGATTTAATAGGAACCAAGAATTACAAAATCAAAATTTTATTGAATATCGACAACTAAAAAGAATAAAAAACTTTTTTGATAATTTTAAAGGTAATCATAATGAATCCCCGTTTATATTAAACGGTGGTGTCGTAATGAAGAATTGGGTGGAAAATGAGTTAAGAAAAATGAGGGATTACAATAAGATGACCAAAACTAATAAAATGAATGCTGGAATGCAAAATCAATTTATTAAACCACACGAAAAGAAAAATTTTACAAATGTAAGACCTTCTCAAGAACACACAAAAACTGTTGATAGATATAATTCAGCGGTCACTGAAAGCCTTAAAAGAATAAACGAACTAATTTCAAAACTATAATTATGGCAAACGAACTAATTGTTGACTTAAGTCAAAATGAACCAAACGCACTTACTGCTGTAGCTGATGCAGAAAGAGCAAAATTAATACCTAAAAATGATTACAACGCCGCAGGTAATGAATATTCATCCGTAAACAAAGACGCGGTTGCTGACGGAGATTCAATGGGAAGAGGAACAGGTTCCTTTTTAGATGTTTACAATGTAAACGCAGGTACTATTAATGATGTAATAGAAAGAAAAAGCGAAATCAAAATTAATAAATTTAACTCATCAAAAACATACCCTAATTTCTAATGAAATTAAAAGATACTCTTAAAAGTTTAATATGCGAAATCGCGTCTATTGATAGCGTTGTTGACGCCATCAAACAAAGACAAAAGGTTATTGTTTATTACGATGGTGACGAACCAGGTGGTAGAGGTCTTAGAGAAATTGAACCCGTTTGTTTAGGAGTAAGTAAAGCAGGAAATAAAGTATTAAGGGGATGGGATGACGAAGGGGCTTCTCATACTGCATATAAAGGTGAACAACCATTACCAGGGTGGAGACTTTTTAGGTTAGATAAGATTTTATCAATTAAACCAACGGGTGAAGTTTACAATACTCCGAGACCTAATTATAATTTTAATGGTGATAAGAGTATGGTCAGTGTTATTATCAATGCTAAATTTGATAATCAACCACCGTCTCCACAACCATCACCTACTAATCCAACACCTGTAACACCAACAACAACACCAACACCTGAAGAAGAAAACATTACATAATATGAACGACGATTTTTTGAAAAAATTAATGGTTTCAAAGGCCATTATGGACAAGACAGATAATATTAAAGGTAGCCCTAAAAATTCCCAACCACAACATATGGTTGAAGATTTTAGTATGCCACAAGCAAAATATAACATACCTCAAGAATTTTTACAGGAACAACCATCTATGGGACAAGGTCAACAACCTTATTTGTCTGAACTTCCAAGAGTGAATACAAAACCAGTTGGTAATACAAGTATTGATGCAATTAAAAATTCAAAACTGCCGGACGAAATTAAAAGATTAATGATGGAACACCCTATTAATCAGCCACAACAACAAGAGGCGACATTGTCTAATGATTTAATTGAAAGAGCGACAAGGTTAATGAAGACAGGTAATGATGGTAATTACATTCCTGAATCGGCAAAACCAAGTATACCACAACCTATCACACAAACTAAAAAAAGTACTGGTGAAGGTATTAATTATAGATTAATTCAAAAAATGATTAATGAAGCTATAACTAACGCTTTAAAAGATAATGGATTAATTACTGAAAGTGCCGAAAAATCTAATGAAATATTTAGTTTTAAAGTTGGTAAACATGTCTTTGAAGGTAAAGTAACCAAAATTAAAAAATTGTCTTAACGCCTTTTCTTATTTGACTTAAATTCTTATACTTTTGAGTATAAAATAAATTTATGTCAAAAATTAAAGTACTCGTTGTACCATCCGATAGAACCGGAGTTGGTAAATTTAGGTCAGTAGACCCTCATATTTTTTTACAAAAACAATACCCCGATGATTTTCATGTGGATATTGTGTATGACCCACCATTTGATGATATTAGTTATTGGTCCCAATACCAAATAGTGTCATTCCATAGAAGTATTGGCCCCGATTTTGAAAAGGCCAAACTACTTATTCAAACATTAAATTCTTTAGGGGTGATTACTATTTGCGATATTGATGATTATTGGATGCCAGGTAAAGAACATCCAATCCACGATATTATTAAAGTTCACAAAATCAATGAGAAAATTGTTGAGAACTTAAAAATTGCAAAGTATGTAACCACAACTACTACAATATTTGCAGATGAAATCAAAAAATTAAACTCAAATGTGGTTGTTTTTCCTAATGCGATTAATCCTAATGAATCTCAATTTAAAGAACCAACATTAGAATCCGATAGACTTAGAATTGGTTGGTTAGGTGGTTCTTCTCACTTACACGATATACAATTGTTAGACCAAGGATTTGGTAAAATAAAATCACTTAAAGATAAAGTTCAATATGTTCTTTGTGGTTTTGATACAAGAGGAACTATTACTGAGATTAATGCACAAACGGGTGAACAAACAAAAAGAAATATTCTTCCTCATGAAACCGTTTGGGCTCAATATGAAAAAATATTCACACAAGATTATTCAATCGTATCTGAAAATTATAAAAAACATTTGGTAAACTATAATCAAGACATTTATACTGGTGATTTAGATGAATCGTATGTTAGAGTTTGGACAAAACCTGTTACATCATACGCTAAAAATTATTCTAAATTTGATGTTTCTTTATCTCCAATTAAAAATACAATGTTTAATAGAATGAAATCTCAATTAAAAGTTATTGAGGCGGGATTCTATAAAAAAGCATTAATTGCTTCTGATTTAGGTCCATACACTATCGACTTAAAACACTGTTTAAAAAATGGTGAATTTGTGGATGGAAATGCAATGTTAGTTGACGAACATAGAAATCACAGTGATTGGGCTAAATTTATTGAAAAGTTGGTAAAAAATCCTAACTTAGCAAAAGATATGGGGGAAAGACTATATGAAACTGTAAAAGATACATATGACCTTAATGTTGTAACAAAAACAAGAGCTGAATTCTATAAATCAATTGTATAATGATAAACATACCTTTAACTAAAATTTTATTCTTAGATATTGAAACTGTCGGTATCCAACCTAATTGGTCGGCACTTGAAGAACTTAGACCTGAATTGGCATTTCAATTTAGAAATTATCATGATTGGTTTCAAAAAAGATTCCCTGAAGATGCTGACAAACCTGTGGGTGATATGTTTGTAAATAGGGCTGCGTTAGTTCCTGAGTTTGCAAGAATTGCTTGTGTTAGTGTTGCCTTTGTAACAGAAAAAGGTGAAACTAAAATGCAATCTTTTAGTGACCCTGATGAAAAAAAATTATTACAAGATGTTCAAAAACTTTTACATAGAGTTGGTGAACTTGGTTTCTTTTTATGTGGTCATAATGTTAAAGGTTTTGACATACCAATGATGGCGAAAAGAATGATTATGAATGGTATTCTTCCACCTAAAATATTACCAGGTCACGATACCAAACCATGGGAAATTAAAGCTCTTGATACCAAAGAACTTTGGCAATATGGTGGTTATGGGTCCATAGCATCATTAGAACTTATGTGTGTTTGTTTAGGTGTTGAGTCTTCTAAGACAATGGAAATCACAGGAAATAAAGTTCACGAAGCTTTTTGGGTTAAAAAAGATATTGAAGGTATTGTAAAATATTGTGAAAAAGATGTGTCGGTATTAATCGATGTGATAAATAAATTATTAAAATTAAAGTAATGACAGAAAATTTAGGTATTACTCCAGAAGGATGGACTCAAATACAAGAACAATTTAAAAATATAATCTCAGAGGCAGGTGTTGAACCTGAGGAAACTTATCAAAAAGAGTTAGAAGAACTTTTTGGAATGTCTATTGAAGAAATGAATAGAGATACTGAAGTTGCAATTAAAAGTAAGGTGTTAGGTGTTGAATTAATTCATCCCGATGCTAAGTTCCCAACATATGCTTATAAATCTGACTCAGGTTTTGACTTACATTCAGTTGTTGATTATGATATTCTACCATCAAGTAGAGCCCTTATTCCAACAGGTATAAAATTATCAATTCCAGATGATTGTGAAGTTCAAGTAAGGCCTAAAAGTGGGTTAGCAATTAATTATGGATTAACAGTATTAAACACCCCTGGTACTGTTGACTCAGGATATAATGGCGAAATTAAAGTCATTGTTTTGAATGCCGGTGGAGAAACAATTAGTATTACTAAAGGTATGAAAATAGCTCAAGCGGTTTTATGTCCTGTATTCACAGGAAAATACGTTAGATTAAATCGATTAGATAAAATCGAAGATAAAGATAGAGGTGATAATGGTTTTGGAAGTACAGGAATAGTATAATTTATGATTACAGTAGGATATTCAACAAGAGAATCTAAACCTGAGTTTATTGAATACTTGAAAAAAAGTTCAGGGTTTAAGAAACTTGAGGTTATTGAAAAAGTTAATAATGGTGAGAAATCTCTTTCTCAAGTTTATAACGAAATATTATCAGAAGCAAAAACTGACATAGTCATTCTTTGTCATGATGACATTTATTTTGACACCAGTTCTTGGTGTCATAAAATACTTAAACATTTTGAAAAAAGTGATTTTGGAATTATCGGAATGGCGGGAACTACAGAAATGCCTTCTAGTGGAATGTGGTGGGAAAACAGAAAAAAAATGATTGGTATTGTTAATCACGAAAGTGATGGAAAAAAATGGTCATCAAAATATTCTGACGACTTAAATAATAGAATTAAAGAGACCGTAATTGTTGATGGACTTTTTATTGCCATTAGTAAAAAAAGAATTAAACATAATTTTGTTGAAGATTTCAAAGGGTTTCATTTTTATGACATCCCATTTTGTTTTGAAAATCATATTAATGGAGTTAAAGTTGGTGTAATAACTAATATAAGAATAACTCATAAATCAATTGGTCAAACTAACCAACAATGGGAAGATAATAAATTATTATTTGCTGAAAAATATAAAGAAAATTTACCTTGTAAAATCCCATATAATTTAAATGATAAAGTTAGAGTTTTATTATCTTGTTTAAATTTTAAGACTTTAACTGGCTCTGAGTTATATGTTTTTGAATTAGCTAAAGAATTGAAAAAACTTAATTGTAGTGTCACAGTTTTATCTCAAATAGGTGGTCCATTAACAGATATGGCAAAAAAAATTGGCATCAAATGTCTACCATTTGAAGAGGCACCCGGGTTTAAAATGGGTGATGGTAAATGGGGATTTAATGGCCCCAATGGTCCGGAATTATCAAAAGAAAATTCAATGTATCGAATATCTGATGTTAATTATGACATCATACATATGCAACACAAACCTGTTGCCGAAAGAATGTTAAATTTTTACCCTGAATTAAATAAGATATATTCAATTCATTCTGAAGTTATTGAATTGGAGAATCCAATAAAAGATGATACGATTAAAAAATATATTGCAATTAGACCTGAAATTAAGGACTACATTGTAAATAATTTTGAAATTCCTGAAGAACAAGTTGATATAATTTATAACCCAATTGATAGTGATAAATTCAAACCAAATTCTTCAATTAAAACTGAAAACTCAGTTTTATTTGTAGGAACAATTGATTATTTACGAAAAGAAACAATTTTGGATTTAATGGAAAGAACCAAAGAAGAAGGTAAAGAACTTTGGTTAGTTGGTGAAGATAAAGGAAATTATTTACAACAAGTTCTATTTGAGCCTCATGTTAAACATTTTCCGGCTACTTGGTCTGTAGAAAACTTTATTTACAAATGTGAGGAAACTGCAGGGATTCAATTAGGTAGAACAACCATTGAGGGATGGATGTGTGGAAAACCAAGTTGGATTTATAAAGTAGACTCTGGTGGTTTTATTTTATCTAAAGAAAAATTTGACCCACCTACAGATATTGAAAAATATTACGCATCTAATGTTGCAAAACAAATAAAAGAAGAATATCTTAAAAATTTATAATATGACTATAGGTGTTATTGGTGTAGGAAATTTAGGACTATCTTTTGCGTTATTATGCGAAAATGCCGGATATAATGTTTTAGTGTCCGATATAAATGAAGATTACGTTTACAATTTAAATCAAGGTATTTGTAAAACAAATGAACCTTTAATTCAAAAAATGTTATTTGAAGTTTATGATTTTAGTGCGACAACATCTAATATAGAAGTTATAGAAAAATCTGACATTATTTTTACTTTTGTACCAACTCCTTCAAATTTGGACGGAGAATATGATACAACTAAACTTTTTGAAGTTACAAATGAATTTTTTACTGCGTCTCAATTAGAAATACCAATTTACAATAAAAAATTTATTGTAGGGTGTACAACTAATCCTGGTGATGTTGAACAAATACAAAATAAACTTAGAATGTTTGACATTCAAGTTGCATATAATCCAGAAGTTATTTCTCAAAATGGAACTATTCTTGGACTTGAAAATCCTGATATTCTTTTAATAGGGACTGAATACCCACAATTGGCGGATGATTTAATAAAAATTTATGAAAGAATCCAAAAAAATTCTGTGAATGCTCATGTTATGAGTTATAAAGCGGCTGAAGTCACAAAAATTAGTATTAATTGTATGATTGCGGCTAAGATTAGTTATACCAATATGATAGGAAATCTTTTAATGAAATCTGGATTAAATACGGAAATTGACCTTGTTTTAAATGCCATCGGTGGAGATTCAAGAATTGGTAAAAAAAATATGAAATATGGTTTTGGATTTGGTGGACCTTATTTACCAAGGAGTAATAGAGCGTTAATTAAATTTGCGGAAAATTTAGATATGAAATTAACTTTACCTATTGCAATAGATGAATTTAATAAAGAACATTTTTCATTTTTAAAAGACCATTACATTTCACTAAACCCAAATAAAGAGGTTCCATTTGTTATGAATTATATTACACACAAAAAAGGGTCGGATAGTTTAGAAGAATCACAACAATTTAAATTATGTGTGGACTTATTAGACGAAGGGTACATGGTCAATGTGATTGAAAATCCTGAAATTATAAAAAACTTAAATACTTTAAGCGAATCGTATAATGGTCGTTTAAAATTTTTTCCAATAGGAACAAATCCTCAGGGATTAAAAATAGATTTACAATGATAATTTTAACAACAACATATAATTGTGAAAAATATGTAGAAAAATCTTTACTGTCAATTATGAGCCAAAAATTTAAAGATTTTACATGTTATATCACAGATGACATGTCAACGGATAATACTGTTGACATTATAAAAAAAACAATTGAGGGAGATTCTCGTTTTATTTTAATTGAAAATCAGTCCAAGATGTTTCAAGCGGGAAATTATGACCAAGTAATAAGACTTAGGGAAATACCTGATGAAGAAATTTGTATTGAAGTAGATGGTGATGATTGGTTACCAAACTCAAATGTTTTTACTTTAATTAACGAAGTATATCAAGACCCTAATGTATGGATTACGAGTGGGTCATTCAAATACCATGATGGTAGACCAGGATTTGCAAACCCACCAACTGATTTTACAAACATAAGAAAACAAACATTTACCCTGTCTCATTTAAGGACTTGGAAATCTTGGTTATGGAAAAAAATTAAAGAAGAAGATTTAAGAGATAGTGATGGAAATCGATGGGAAATTGCTTGTGATTTGGCGTTTATGTTTCCAATGGTTGAAATGGCAGGAGAAAAACATTTTAAATTTTTACCAACAATTAATTACATCTATAATGAATTAAACCCATTAAACGAACATAAAGTTAATCTACCAAAAGTATCTGCAACTGCAAATATTGTTAGAAATAAAACACCATATAGTAAAATAGAATAATGAAAATTTCAATTTGTATACCCACATGGGAACAATACGGGAAAGGTTTAGAATTTTTAAAAAATAATTTTGATAAAATTTTAAACCAAACATATAAAAATTTTAATGTGATTATTTCTGACCATAGTATTGATAATAAAATTAAAAATCTTTGTGAATCATATTCTGATAAATTTGAAATTAAATATTTTAAATTTGATAAGTTATTAGGTAATGGGCCTGCAAACACAAATAATTCAATTATTTGCGCCGATGGTGAAATTATTAAAATAATGTTTCAAGACGATTTTTTTTATGATGATACATCATTAGAGTTAATTAGTGAGGAATTTAAAAATGACGACTGTAAATGGTTAGTTAATGGGTGTAACCATACAAATGATGATGGAAAAACTTTTTATAATTTTATGAGTCCTTCATGGAATGATAAAATTCCAATAGGAATTAATACAATTAGTTCTCCATCAGTTTTATCTTTTAGAAATGAAAACCCGTGTCTTTTTGATGAAGAATTAACAATGTTAATGGATTGTGAAATGTACTATCAACTTTACATCAGATATGGTTTACCTAAAATTATTACAAATTGCTTAATAACAAATAGAATGCACCAACATCAAATTAGTAGTTTATACAAAAAAGATATGCATTTGGAAATAAATCACGTAAGAAACAAACATAACATATGAAAACAAGTAAAGTGTACATTAACATTCCAGCCGGGACAGCTGCGGGTGGTGTTGAATCCCTATTTCAATTAGCGGATGCAATTAACAATGTTGGAGGGGAATCAATTGTATTATGGGATATCCCATATGCTGACCCAATCCCTGCAAAATATAAACATTATAATATTCAACATTCAAAAGATGTTGAAGACATTTCTGATAATTGGGTTATCTATCCTGAAGTTTGGACCGAAAAATTAGACACCTATAAAAATATGAAAAAAGCCATATGGTGGTTAAGTGTTGACAATAACCATGGTAAATTTCAAGATTTTTCAAATTCAAATATTACTCATTTTTACCAATCTTTTTATGCCTTGGATTTTTTACAAAAAAATGGTGTTGAAAAATATCTTCCATTATTTGACTATATCCCATCAAAATATATTGAATCAACTTACGATATAAACCAAAAGAAAAATATTGTTTGTTATAACCCTGTTAAGGGTCTTGGAGTTACCAATCAAATTAAATCATTAAATCCTGATATTGAACTTGTACCTATTGTGGGTATGGATGAAAATCAAATAATTGAATTATTAAAAACAAGTAAAATTTATATTGATTTTGGTCATCATCCCGGTAGAGATAGAATCCCGAGAGAATCTGCAATACTTGGAAATTGTGTAATAACTAATTCTACGGGGTCTGCTGGATTTTATAATGATATCCCTGTTAGTAAACAATTTAAAACATCTAATGTTGAAGAAATTGGAAATACAATTCGTAATTGTTTTGAAAACTTTGAATCAGTTATTGACGAGTATTCTTTATACAGGTCTTCAATTAAAAACCAAAAAGAACAATTACATAATTTAACTAAACAATATTTTTTATAATGATTTTAAATGATGACTTAGGAGTAAATAAAAATGTTTTATACGATATTACATCAAAATACACTGATTCAATATTTGTTGATTTAGGTGTTAGAGAAGGTCTTTCGTCTAAAATAATGTTATCAGATTCTATTAAAAATAACAATAAAGTATTTGGTGTTGATGTTGATTGGAGTATGTTAAACTTTGAAGTTAGTTCTCATCCTAATTATACTACAATTTTAGGCGATTCGTCTACCGTTGGAAAATATTGGGATAAAAAAATAAGTGGATTATTTGTTGACACTTTTCACATCAAAGACCAAGTTTTATCTGAATTATATTTTTGGTATCCTCATCTTGAAGAAGGCGGGTTTATTGCATTCCATGACACAAATTGGCCGATAGGGCAACATGATAAGTATGGAGATATTACTTGGGGTAGAGTTGAAGAAGGGGTTAAATTATTTTTTAATGTTGTTTCATTAAACTATGAAGATGAGTTTATTAAAATGAGTAACTATCCTGAGTCTTATGGTCTGACAATTGTTGAAATTAAAAAGAAAAAAGATTACATATCTGAACTACCTAATTGGAAAGAAATTATTGATGGAAGAAATCATTTAATTAGTCTTTTTTGGAACGAAGAAAATAAATCAAATATTAAAATTGACTTAGTATTAAATGTATGATTATGTAATAGTTGGTAGTGGGTTTTTTGGTTCTATTTGCGCAAGAGAACTAACTGATAATGGATATAAATGTTTGGTAATTGAAAATCGTAACCATATTGGTGGTAATTGTCATACAGAAAAAAAAGACAATATAAACATACACACATACGGTCCTCACATATTTCACACTTCAGATGAGGAGATATGGAATTGGATTAACCAATATGTTAAATTTAATAATTTTATTTTAACTCCTGTTGCAAATTATAAAGGCGAAATATATTCATTACCTTTTAGTATGTGGACATTCAATAAATTATGGAATGTAACAACACCTGAAGAAGCTCAAGAAATTATTAAGTCCCAATCAATAGATATTGATGAGCCTAAAAATTTAGAAGAACAGGCAATAAAATTAGTTGGTAAAGATGTGTATGAAAAATTGATTAAAGGTTACACCGCAAAACAATGGAGAAAAGACCCAAAAGAATTACCAAAAGAGATTATTAAAAGATTACCAATTAGGTTCACATACGACAATAATTACTTTAATGACACATACCAAGGAATACCAATTGGTGGTTATACTCAAATTTTTGAAAAATTATTAGATGGTGTTGAAGTTAAGTTAAATACTGATTATTTTAATGATAAAGAATATTGGGATAGTATTGGTAAAAATATAATTTATACAGGTCCTATTGATAAATTTTATAATTATCAATTTGGAGAACTTGAATATAAAACAACAAAGTTTAAACATGTAAAAAAAGATGTTCAAAATTTTCAAGGAGTTGTAATGGTAAATTATACTGATGAAGCCATACCATATACCAGAATAATTGAACATAAACATTTTGAAAAAACCGAATCACCGGTAACTTGGTTAACTTATGAATATCCAATTGAATATCAAGCGGATAAAACTGAACCATATTATCCGGTAAATGATTCTGAAAACAATTTAAAATATTCAAAATATAAAGAATTGTCAGAGTTACAATCAAAACACATTTTTGGTGGTAGATTAGGACAGTATAAATATTACGATATGCATCAAGTAATTAAAAGTGCTTTAGACACCGTAAAAACGTTAATAAATAAATAATATGTATAACTTATCAGTAATATCTAGTTTTGGATTAGATGTAGGATTTCAAACAGAAAAATTTTGTGAACTTTATGCAGATATAGTTCCACATACACCTAAAGAATCCATCAGAATTTTATGGGTTATGGAACCAAATGAAGTTTCAGGTTTTAGACAAAACGCAATAACTAATCATAATAAATTTGATTTAATTTTAACATGGGATAAAGAAATTTTATCATTATGTCCAAACGCTAAACTGTTCCCTTATGGAACAACTTGGATTAAAGATTTTAAATTTCCTGAACAAAAAGAATATTGTATTACAACATTAGTTGGTGGTAAACATCAATGTACAGGTCATAGATTAAGACATTTAATACCTGAAAAAAGTAAATTAATTACCTCTATACCAATTCATTTGTATAACAGTGTTAACACGTCATTTACTCAATTACCTGAATTAAAACAAATGAAAAGTAATCTTTGGAAAAACGAATTATTTTATTCTCAATTTCATATTGTTATTGAAAATGTAACATCAGATAATTGGTTTACAGAGAAGTTAATTGATTGTTTTCAAACAAAAACAATTCCAATTTATATTGGTTGTGATAATATTGGTGATTATTTTGATTTACGAGGTATCTTTCATGTAAAAACATTAGATGAGATGGTAGATATATGTAATACAATCACACCTCAAACATATCAAAATATGTTAGAATATGTTAATATAAATTATGAAAAATCTATGAATTACCATGATTTTAGAAAAAGAGTTGAAGATGAGGTTACATTATTTATAAAAAATAATTAAAATTATGAGTATTGCATCAACAAGATTAATGGGTGGGCTGGGAAATTTAATGTTTCAAATAGCGGCAACTTATAGTGTGTCTCTTAGAGATAATAAAGAAATGATTTGTGACACTAGAGATATGATGATACCACATAAATCATATGAATATTATATCAATAATATTTTTAGAAAAATAAAATTTTCAGATAAATTAACTAACCTACAACATTCCGGTGAAAGCGGATTTCAATATTTTCCAATACAAAAATTAGAAGGAGATATAAAATTAATAGGTCATTTTCAAAGTGAAAAATATTTTATAGATTATAAAAATGAAATATTAGAACTTTTTAAAATTGATGAGGTAACAAACTCATATTTGTTAGAAAAATATGGTGAAATTTTAAACCAAGATACTTGTTCTATTCATGTTAGAAGAGGAGACTATCTTTCATTACCAAATCATCATCCGTCACAACCAATTGACTATTATGAAAACGCTATTAAAATTATCGGTGAAGATAAACATTTTTTAATATTTTCAGATGATATTAAATGGTGTGAAGAAAATTTTGGTTTTATTAAAAATAAAACATTTATAACCAATAATTTAGATTACCAAGATTTATATTTAATGTCTATGTGTAAAAATAATGTTATTGCAAACTCGACATTTAGTTGGTGGGGAGCATGGTTAAATAAAAATGAAAATAAAAAAGTTGTAGCGCCTACTAAATGGTTTGGTGTTACGTATTCGTCATTTAAAACTGACGATTTATATTGTGATAATTGGATTAAAATATGAAAGTATTAGTAACAGGGTCTAACGGATTAGTCGGAAATGCGTTAAGAGATTTATTAGGTGAAAACCATGTGTATCACACAAGGAAAGACGCCGATTTAACCGATGAAAAATCAACCAATGACTATATTACATATCATGTAAAAAATTCAGGTGTTGACACAATCATACATTGTGCTGCAATGGTTGGAGGAGTTCAAGCAAATTCAAAAAATAACGAAACTTTTTTTATTGAAAACTATAAAATAAATAACAATGTTATAACCTCATCATTTGAAAATGGTGTTAAAAATTTTGTAAATTTATCTTCTACTTGTATTTTTCCTGACACAAATATTACTTACCCATTAACCGCAGACCAAATCGATATTGCCCCTCCTCACCCATCTAACCATGGGTATTCTTATGCTAAAAGATTATCAGGATATCAAACAAAAATTATTAGACAATTAACAGGTTATAATTGGATTACAATTGTACCAACAAATGTTTATGGCCCTCACGATAATTTTCATCCTGACCATAGTCATATGATTCCTGGTATCATTCACAGAGCATATAATTGTAAAGAAAAAAATGAAGACTTTGTAGTTTGGGGGGATGGAAGCCCATTAAGACAATTTATACATTCTAAAGATTTGGCTAAAATTATTTTATGGTCAATTGATAATTGGAATAGTGATGTCCCATTTATGGCGGTTAATGATAATGAACATTCAGTCATGAATATTGTTAAAATTGTTACCAAAAAATTTGGTATTGAGAATGATAAATTAATTTTTGATGAAACAAAACCAAGAGGACAATTTAGAAAACCCGCAAAATCTGACATACCTAAAGATTATGAATATATTAACATAGAACAAGGAATTACCGAAACCATTGATTGGTTTATTAAAAATTATAAAACTCTAAGAAAATGAAAAGAATTGATTTAATTCAAGACACTATTGATAACCAAGACATTGATAATTTAATTGAATGGTTAAAAGATTATCCAAGATTAACTAAAGGTTCTAAAACAATTGAATTTGAAAATAAATGGTCCGAATGGTTGGGTTCCAAATATTCTGTATTTGTAAATTCAGGGTCATCAGCAAATTTGCTTATGTTATACGCATTAAAAATTCTTAATAAAATGAAGAACAGTAAAGTTTGCGTACCTTCATTATGTTGGGCAACAGATTTAGCACCTGTACTTCAATTTGATATGCAACCATTATTAATTGATTGTAATTTGGATAACCTATCCGTTGACTTAATTCATTTAGAAGAAGTATTCAAAACAGAACAACCGTCAGTATTAATATTAGTTTCTGTTTTAGGATTATCTCCTGATATGGAATTAATTATTGAATTGTGTAAAAAATATGACGTTATTTTACTTGAAGATAATTGTGAATCTCAAGGTACAAAATTTAAAGGGACTAAGCTTGGTAACTTTGGTTTAATGTCATCATTTTCAACATATTTTGGACATACTATGTCTACCATCGAAGGTGGTATAATTTCAACCAATGATGATGAAATTTATAACACTTTATTACAACTTAGAAGTCATGGATGGGATAGAGATTTATCATCTGAAAAACAACAGGAATTAAGGAAAGAATGGGATGTAACTGATTTCTCAGCATTATACACATTTTATATTCCAGGATTTAATGTTAGAAGTACCGATTTACAAGCACAACTTGGAATTAAACAGTTAGATAAAGTTGATGGTATGATTAATAATAGATATAAAAATTTCTTATACTATAAATCTAAATTAGAAGGTAAGACATGGTTTCCTAAAACTTTTGATGATAGTTATACATCAAATTTTGCAATCCCAGTTATTACCAAAACTTTAACAGATAAAGAAAATTTAATTAAAGAATTGACAGAAAATAATATTTCATGTAGACCATTAATTTCGGGGTCCATGGGAACTCAACCATTTTATAAAAAATTATATGGTGAGAATAAATTACCTAATTGTTCAATTATAGATGAAAGAGGAGTTTATGTTCCAAATCATGATAAAATGACAACAGAAGATATTGATAGAATTTGTAATATCTTATTAAAATATTAATAGAAAGGAAATGTTAAAGTTTTTTAAACCAGTTAGAGGACATAGAGGGTATTTTTCATACATAACTGAAGGGGTTGTTCACATACACAATGTATTATTAAATCACCCAAATGAGAAAGTAAAAGTCTATTATGATTTGACAAACATTGATGGGTATGGTAGTCAAAATATTTATGACGCATGTTTTGTTCAAGATAAAGAAGATTATCTTTTAAACACTCATGAATATTCTAACATTGAATTGGTTAATTATATTACCCCATTAGACGCTTACAATAGGACGACATTTACGGAAGAAACTTTAAAAATGTGTGACTCTATTATTAAAGAAAATTTCATATTAAATGATGAAATGAATAAATTATTTGAATCTAGACATCCTCAAATTGATTTTACAAAAACCATAGGTTTTCATAGAAGAGCGACTGATATGTCTGTTATACATCATTTAGCGACAATAGATTTATCAACAATCTTTGAGATATTAGAAAAAGAAGAATTTGAAAACATATTTTTAATGTCCGATAATCTTAATGATTTAAATAAATTTAAACAAAGATATGGAAATAAATTAATCACTTTTGACGAATTAACAACATCAACAGTTGAGGATAAACCGTTTTTTAATTTACAAAATGACGAAGAGTCTATTAAAAAACACATACAAGAGATTGTTTTTGGAGCATATACTTTAGGTATGACAAAAAAATTAATTTGTACTATGTCTAATTTGTCAGCATTTGCTATTTTTTCAAACTCAAATCTAAAATACACAAGATTAAATTAAAAATTATGATTATACAAAATAAATTACCAGAACATTATTGCGAACTTAGTTATGTACAACTAATTCAAGAACAATTATTAAAAGAATTTGATGACAATTATAGTCTATATTTTATCCATCCGGATTTAGATGTTATTGAAGGTGTTGATTTTGGTGAAAAAATTAAAAATGATACAAATTATAAAATAGCATTTCATACCGGTAATGAAGTTGCATACTCCCCTCAATATTATGATTTTTTTGATATCATATTTAGAGTTTATTTACAAGAAAATTGTGATTACGAGAAAATATTCCCAATTAATCTTGGGTTTAATTCAAGTGGTCAATATGGAATTTACCCTAACAAAGGTAATAAATTATCTGAAAGAACTAATGATGTTTTTTTTATGGGTAATAAATCAGTTAGATTTGAATTTTATGAGGCAATAAATAATTTGTCAGACAAGTATGATATAACCTTTACCGATGGGTTTAGAACTGGATTACCAATTAAAGACTATTATGATAAATTATCAAATTCCAAAATATGCTTAGCACCAAATGGATATAGTCCTGAAACTTTCAGATATAATGAAGCTCTTGGTTCTGGGTGTATTGTAATAACAAAAGAAAGAGTTAATTCTTGGTTTTACGAAAATAGTACAGCGATTTTTATTGATGATTGGTCTGAAGTTACTGAAGAATTTATTAATAATATATTATTATCTGATATTGACAAAAAATATGAAGAAAATTTAGATTATTATAAAAAATGTTTAAGTCCAGAGGCCAATGCTGAATATATCATTAAAACAATAAAAGAAAAAAAAATAAATTAATATGTCAAAAAAAATTGCATTAATAACAGGAATTAACGGACAAGATGGTTCTTATTTATCCGAGTTCTTATTAAAAAAAGGTTATGAAGTACATGGTACTTTAAAAAGAAACTCTGTTGCGGAAAACCAAACCGCAAGATTGGATAATATATTCAACCAAATTAAACTGCACTACGCAGATTTAACCGATTTATCATCATTAATTTCTGTAATCCAACAAACAAATCCTGATGAAATTTATAATTTGGCAGCACAATCACATGTTAGAATTTCATTTGACCAACCAATATACACAGCTAATGTTACGGGTATTGGAACTCTTAATTTATTAGAGGCCGTTAAATTAATTAAACCATCTATTAAAATATACCAAGCGTCTTCTTCAGAAATGTTTGGAAATTCTATTGACGAAGATGGGTTCCAAAGAGAATCAACCCCATTAAATCCAGTGTCACCTTATGGGTGTGCCAAAGTGTTTAGTTATAATATTGGAAGAAACTATAGAAACTCGTATGGTATGTTTATATCCAACGGTATTTTATTTAATCACGAATCTCCAAGACGAGGAACAAACTTTGTAACAAATAAAGTTTGTAAAGAAGCCGTTAAGATTAAATTAGGGTTATCTAACGAATTAAAATTAGGTAATTTAGATGCAACAAGAGATTGGGGGCATGCTAAGGATTATGTTGAGGCTATGTGGATGATACTACAACAAGAAAAACCTGATGATTATGTATGTTCAACCGGTATCTCACATTCAGTTCAAGATTTATGTGACTATACATTTTCAAAATTAGGATTAGATTATAAAGAGTATGTTAAAGTTGATGAAAAATTTTTACGACCTGAAGAACTTCATAATTTAAAAGGAGATTCGTCAAAATTAAAATCAGTTACCGGATGGTCACCTGAGTACACATTTGAAACAATGTTAGATGAAATGATTGAACATTGGATAAACTTTTATAAAAAAAATTAATTATGGTAACAATACCAGTAAGTGTTGGAGAATTAATCGATAAATTATCTATTCTTCATGTTAAACAATTAAAAATCTCTAATGAAAATAAATTATTATTCATTAATAATGAATTTGAATTAATTTATAACATGTCATCAATTTATTTAGATGATGAAGAAATCTTAAGTTTATACCGTAAACTAATTGAGGTTAATACAAAATTATGGGAAATTGAAGATGAATTAAGGAATATAGAATCCACAAAAAATTTTGATACTCATTTTATTGAATTGGCAAGAAAAGTGTACTACACTAATGATGAGAGATTTTCATTAAAAAATAAAATTAATGACATCACCAATTCAGAAGTTAGAGAACAAAAAGATTATATTGAATATAAATAAACAATTAAAATAATTTAAATGGCGACATACAGCAAATCAAAAAACACTAAACCAACACCTACACCTGAAACAACTCACAAACCTATTAATAAAAAAGATTTAATTTGTTCAATTGTCCCCAAAAAGACAAAACAAAAATTTTTATCAGAAAGTCAAAAAATATATTACGATAAATTATCAACAAATCAAATTACAATATGTTCAGGACCTGCGGGAGTTGGTAAAAGTTACATAGCAATGAAAGCCGCTGTTGACTTATTAATTGACCCAACAACACCGTATGAAAAAATTATCATTGTAAGACCTGCGGTAGAGGCTGAAGAAAAATTAGGTAGTTTACCTGGTGGTGTTGAAGAAAAATTAGACCCTTATATTTTTCCATCATATTACCTTTTAAATAAAATTATTGGTAAAGACATAAGAGAAAAATTAAAAGATATTGAAGCAATTGAAGTTTTTGCGTTAGCTTATATGAGAGGAATGAATATTGATAACTCAATTTTAATTTTTGAAGAAGCTCAAAATTCAACTCCAAGTCAAATGAAATTATTATTAACACGAATTGGTTTTAACTCCAAATTTTTTATATCAGGGGATTTAGAACAATTTGATAGACATAAAGATAAAACTCAAACAGGATTATGGGATGCTCTTAAAAAATTCCAAGATATGGAAGATGTAGGAGTATTTGAATTTAAACCAGAAGATATTGTGAGAAATCCATTAATTTCTAAAATATTAAAAAGATACGAAGAATGAGAATTGGTATTGAGGTAAATGGTGTACTTAGAGATACCTTAAAAAAAATTCAACAGGAGTATGAAAAATGGTATATTGATAATCCATTTAAAGAAGAAAACGAAGAAGAGTTTGAATATAAAGTAATATCCGATTTAACATCTTTAGATATTATCTCTCATCTTAAATTTAAAGATGAAGATGATTTATACAATTTTTTATACAAAGAACATACTATGGAAATTTTTGGACATTCGGGGTCTGTAGAAAATTCAAGTATGGCGGACTTAAATGATTTTTATTTGGATATGAGAGATAATCATGAAATATTGATTGTTTCGGATGAGATTGGAAAATCTAAACCCGCAACTTTATTTTTTATTTCTAAATTTGGATGTTTAGTTGAATCTGTTAGATTTTATAGTGAAAGTACAATTAATTTACTTTGGGGGTCTATAGACATTTTACTTACTGCCAATCCTAAACTATTATTAAACCATCCTGAGGATAAAATTATGATTAAATATGATACATCTTATAACTCAGACATAAAAACAGAGCACTCAATATCTACAATTAAGGAGCTCAAATTAAAAATAGAAGAAATAGTATGATAAATGTATTAGGAGAAAATTATTACATTGATTTAGATGTAGTTGAAAAATACCTTGATATGTCAGACAAGGGAACACCTGAGACTTTATCAGGGGAGACAGAAATGAAAATTAACGTCATTAAATTTGAAATGGTAAAAATGTTGTTAGAAACAGTATTAACCGAACAAGACATTGTTGATGAAAAATTAGGATTAAAAAGTAGTTCAAATACAAGTATCCCATTTAGAATCGCATTTAATAGTCTTTTAAATAAAAAATTAATCAATCATTATTAATAATATGGAAAACACAATTCAAGAAAAAGTATTAAACTCCATTCAAGTATTAAGGGATAAACAAGCAAGGATATACTTTTTAGTACAAGATACTAAAGGTAACGCCAAAGCTTCGGTTAGACTTATTTACCAAATGGCAAAAACATTAAAAGACAATGGTTTTAATCCAATCATGTTACACGAAAAGGCAGAATACTCAGGTGTAGTTGCTTGGTTAGATGAAGAATATATGTCTTTACCTCATAGAGCTATTGAGGGACAAAATTTAGAAATTTCACCTGAAGACTTTTTAATTATACCAGAAATTTTTGGATATGTTATGGACCAAGTGAAACAATTACCTTGTGCTAAAATAGTACTTACTCAACAATATGCACATATGTTAGAAACACTACAACCAGGACAATCGTGGTCACAATTTGGTTTTATGAAATGTTTAACAACATCAAACAAACAAAAAGAATATGCGGAAAGGGTTATGAGACAAACATCGTTTGACCTTATCGAACCATATATCACAGAATCGTTTAAACCAAAATCAACACCTCCAATGCCAATTATTGGTATTCATACTAAAGAACAAAGTGATTGTGTTAACATTATAAAAACATTTTATTTAAAATTTCCACAATATAGATGGTTTACGTTTAGAGATTTAAGAGGTCTTTCTGAAAAAGAATTTGCAAATTCTTTAAGTGATTGTTTTGTTAGTGTTTGGATTGATGACCATAGTGGATTTGGAACATTCCCATTAGAGTCTATGAAATGTAATGTACCTGTTATTGGTAAAGTACCAAATTTATCTCCTGATTGGATGACAGAAAACAATGGTATGTGGATTACAGACCAAACATTATTACCAGACATTATCGCAGATTACGTACAAAATTGGCTTGAGGATAATATAAATCCTGAAATTTTTGATGAAATGAAAAAAACTGTAGAACCATTTTCAGATAAGAATAAATTTGAATCATCAATTGTAACATTATTTAGTGGTTACTTAAACAATAGAGCGGATTCGTTCGAACAACAAATTTCAAAAACAGAAGAATAATATGAGCAATAAATTATCACTTTCGGTTATACTACCAATTAAATCTTCAAAAGCAAAAGATTTTGAAGACTATTTTGAAAAAGCTATCTCATCTCTTAAAACTCAACAAGTTGGTTTTGAAGAATTAATCATTGTACACACTAATGAAGAATCATTAGTTAATCATCTTAACAATTATGATTTTGGTGATTTACAAGTATCTAAATTACCTTGGAATGAATCTCCTAACTATTGTGAACAAGTAAATTATGGAATAAAAAATGCAAAGAGTACTTGGGTATCTCTTTTT
>Ga0208133_1000176_pt1 | contig 25670 bp, 21 predicted proteins | sample ColrivemetaGS535_FD_187595 | JGI IMG/M metagenome (GOLD analysis project Ga0208133, IMG submission 187595) | Estuarine microbial communities from the Columbia River estuary, USA - metaG S.535 (SPAdes) (version 2) | ecosystem: Environmental > Aquatic > Marine > Intertidal zone > Estuary | place... | reverse complement strand
TGCATTCGATACGTCAGACGTTGGTCACGGACCAGAAGCACACACCGACAGTTCAACTGATTGGTATGATGATTGGTCAGAAAGTGATTTTGACTTAGACGAAGTAATCAAAGAATTGGAAGAAGATATTGCTCGTCTTGCAGAAGAAGAACACGGTGAAGGTGAAGAAGAAGGCGAAGAAACCGAGGAAGCTCCTACGGCGCCAGTAGCTGATACAGAAATGAAGTCTGCCAAATCTCCCGTTGCCGAAGAAGAAATGGGTGCGGAAGAAGGCGAAGAAGGATTAGAAGGACTAGAAGAACTTGATCTTGAAGCAATTCTTGCAGAACTTGAAGCCGATGCAGAAGGTGAACAACCTTCTCCTCAAATGGGACATGCTAATGGCATGGACAAATCAAAAGTAATGGCTGCTAAACTTGCAGAACTCAAGAAAGAATTGGCACAACATCGTTCGGTAATTAATACCTTGCGTGAACGCCTACAAGAAGTTAACTTATTAAACTCAAAGTTACTCTTTACAAACAAGATCTTCCGTAAGGAAGGTTTGGCGAACGAACAGAAGGTTCGTATTATTGAATCGTTTGATCGTGCAACAAACGTTCGTGAAGTGAAACTCGTTTATGCGGCACTTGTTGAAAATCTTTCAACAGCAGCTAAGACTTTCAACGCATCCCGTAAGAAAGTCGTTGCCGAAGGATTAGCATCCAAGGCAACACCAAGTACGGCTCCAAAAAAGGAAGTTATCGTTGAAAATACGGTAGCTCGTCGTTTACAAGAACTCGCAGGAATTATCTAATAATATAGGAGATTTACCATTATGTCAGATGTATCAGAATTTATCAATGAAGCGGGAACGGCACACAAGCACGTTATTGAACAAACCCGCAAGTTGTCAGGAAAGTGGGAACGTTCAGGCCTCCTAGAAGGCTTGAAGGGATATGAAAAGCAGGGTATGGCAGTTATGCTTGAAAACCAAGCAACACAACTTCTCCAAGAAAACACTAAGACCAACCAAGCTGGTGCAAGTGGCGAACAATGGGCAGGTGTTGCTCTTCCATTAGTTCGTAAGGTCTTCGGTTCAATTGCAGCAAAGAACTTCGTTTCAGTTCAACCAATGAACCTTCCAGCAGGACTTGTGTTCTATATGGATTTCAAGTATGGAAACACACGTAACGGACAAATTGCTAACGAGTCGTTATATGGTGCCGCAGCATCCTCAACATGGGGCGGTTTCGGTAACAGTAACACGGGTGGTCTATATGGCGCCGGTCGTTTCGGATACACAATCAACAATGCAACATCAGACACAGTAAGCATCGTAGCTGCATCCGCATCATTTGCCGACGTTAATTACAATGATACATACATTGCAACGGCAAGTCTTGCAAAATACGTGGTGCCAAAGACTGCATTTGCAAACCCAGACTTCACGGCAGTACGTTCATTCGTTCCAAGTGGATCTGGTGTAAATTTCGGTACGCTTGTTCTTCCAGAATTCACGAAGTATGATGGAACAAACATCACGTTCATCATCAACACCACTACGCTTGTTGGTAAGACACTCACGAGTGTTGAATTCAGTAAGCAACCAGTTGACACTGCACGTGGTGACTTTGAAGATCGTAACCCACTTCGGGGCTCGGGTACTTCAACAGGTATTGATGCTGGTACGGACCTCAACATTCCAGAAATTGATTTGGAACTCAAGAGTGAAACCATCGTTGCCAAGACACGTAAGTTGAAGGCAGTATGGTCACCAGAACTTGCACAAGACTTGAACGCATACCATTCAGTAGACGCCGAAGCAGAATTGACGGCAATGTTGAGTGACTATGTGGCAATGGAAATTGACCTTGAAATCCTTGACATGTTGATCAATGCAGCACCAACGGTTGACTTCTGGTCAGCAGAAATTGGTTCAACGTGGAATGGTACAAACTTTGCACAAGCATCGTTTGCAGGTACGGCATGGACCAACATGACTTGGTACCAAACGCTTGGTCAGAAGATGCAAAAGGTCAGCAATCGTATTCACCAACTCACAATGCGTGGCGGTGCTAACTTTGCAGTCGTATCACCAACCGTTGCAACAGTTCTTGAAACCATCCCTGGCTTTGCAGCCGGAACGGACGGCGACAAGATGGAATTTGCAGCCGGTATCACGAAGATCGGTTCTTTCCAGAACCGCTTCACAGTATACAAGAACCCATACATGACAGAAAACGTAATGCTCATGGGTTTCCGTGGTTCACAGTTCTTGGAAACGGGTGCAGTGTACGCACCATACATTCCATTGATCATGACACCACTCGTGTACGATCCACAGAACTTCACACCACGCCGTGGCGTGATGACACGTTACGCCAAGAAGATCGTACGTCCAGAATTCTTCGGCAAGATCTACATCGACAAGCTTGCTCTTGTCTAAGATGGTTTAGTAACGTATTAAATAAATTGGGTGACCTTCGGGTCACCCTTTTTATTTTTACACCATTTAATTTGATATTTATATGTGTCTTTAATAGAGGGCGTGTATGCAGAATCGTGAACCTATTGTATTTGAAGAAATAACGATTAATCCAAATGGATTAACCCCATTTGGATTTTATGATACGGATATTCAGTTTCAACAAGAAGCACCTGACGTTGCAACATTCGTAGCTCGTCGGTTGGGATTTCCTGTTGTAGACGTAGAATTGACCCATAAACAGATATATGCGTGTTTAGAAGAGGCAATTACCACGTATAGTAATCAGGTCAATCAATTTAACGCAAGAGAATACATGCTGGCAGTACAGGGCATGAGTACCAGTACAAATATAACGCAACGAAATATTGTTTCAAGTCCAATACCACAACTTATAAAACTATCTGCTCATTATGGCACAGAAGCAGAAAGTGGTGGTAATGTTACGATGAAAAAGGGACATATTAATATAGCTGCATATCAACAAGCGTATGATTTAAAAACCTTATGGGCAGATGTGAGCGAATCCGGTAAGGCAATAGAAATTCGTCGGGTATATCATTACATGCCACCGGCAATTGCACGGTATTATGATCCATTTGCAACGACGGGTCTTGGATTAACTAATTTGATGAGTGAATTTGGATTTGATGGATATTCTCCACCGGTCACGTTCGTCATGATGCCGGCATATGAAGATTTACTCCGTATTCAAGCAATTGAAATAAATGATATGATTCGTAAGAGTCAATATAGTTTTAGTATATCCAATAACGTGGTACGGTTTACACCAATTTTTACTAAAGAGGCAACAATTTGGTTTGATTACATGGTGGTGGATGATAAGTCGTCTGGATCAGCACTACTACAGTCTGGATCTGAGAATAGTTTAGTGTCTGATTTTTCTAATATCCCATATAATAATATTCAATACAAGAATATTAATCAGATGGGACGTTTGTGGATTTATCGGTATACTTTGGCGTTAGCAAAGGAACTATTAGGATTGGTTCGGTCAAAATATGAACACATTCCAATCCCCGATGCAACAATTAAATTGGATGGAGAACTTCTTCGCAGAGAGGCCGAGCAAGAGAAGAAGGGATTGCTTGATGAAATTCGTGAAACATTGGAACAAACCGGATATCAAGCACAACTGAAAAAACAATTGGAAAATACGGAAGCAATGAATCAAATATTCAAGCACATTCCTGTTCCAATATACATCTTATAGAGATAGGGCATGCCAATTTTCGTTTCCACCAGAGATTTTGATTTTTTTCAACACATCAACCGAGAAATTATTGTTGATTTAGTTGATATTGAAGTCATACTGTATAAAATTATAGCAGATATAGTAAAAGTAAATATTTATGGGGAAGCCACGGAAAAACCAACGTATCGTGGAATCAGTTTAAATGCATTAGTTAAATATCCAAAGAAGGTTGCAGAAACGGAAGATGGATTTGGGTATGACGTGAACCAAACCGATGTAGAATTTAGGTTCGTTAGAAAACTTTTGGAAGATGTAGAAGTATATCCAGAAGTTGGTGACGTAGTTAAGTACAATAATAATTTTTATAGTATTAATAACGTAAACGAAGCTCAGTTAATTGCATCTAGACCCGAATATAATCAAACAATATTGTGTCAGTGCCACTTGACACGTAGAAGTACCTTTAATATAGAGGAAACTCATACATGACGAATCCGATATTTGATAGAAACAGCGCATTTATATCAAGAAAAGAAAATAGGGGATATGATACTACTTCAACAGAGGGTAACAGTACTCCAGTTTCGGTTGGTTTAGAAACTATTGACACTGCAATCTTAAAGTATCTACAAACAAAAATAAAACCGGTGGTAACACAGCACGGAAAACAAATTCAAGTGCCTGTAATGTACGGAAACCCCGAACGTTGGAAAAGTGCGCAACTTGATGGAAGTATTCGTGATAAGAATGGTATGATTCAATTACCTATCATGATGATTCGTCGTACTAGTATGAAAGAAAATGTTATTAATAATCCTACAAACAAATATCAAAATTATTTGTTTAAGACGGGGTGGAATTCACGAAATATTTATGATAGATTTGCTGCTCTGAATGGAGTACGACCAAGTGAACGATATCAAGTAACACTTGTACCCGATTATTATGATATTTCGTACGAGGGTTTAATTTGGACGGAATTTGTTGCGCAAATGAACGGTATTACGGAAAATATCTCATTTGAAAGTAATGAATATTGGGGAGAGGATAATAACTTTAAATTTAAAGCAAAAATCGGTCAATTTGAACAAATGACAGATTTACCTGCAAGTGAATCAAGACTAGTACGCAGTAAATTCACTATAGACATTAAAGCATATATTTTACCACAAAGTGCATTGGATAAAAATGGCAGTCGTCAACTTACAAGTCGTTTGGCATATTCACCCAAAAAAGTAGTATTTGATACGGAATTTTTGGTAAGTCCAAACAATAAATAAATGATGTTTTGAGTATTTTTTATATATTTATGATATGTATACTACTTTACAAGAGAGATTTATATGAAAAAGGTTACCGATGAAGAATTTACACAGATTCAAACTCTTAAAGAATCTTTATTTATAATTTTAACATCAATAGGCGAATTACATCTAGGTAAAAAGACATTAGAACGTCAAATGGAAGATGTAACTTCACAATTATTAATTCAAGAAAAGAACTTTGCAGAGTTTCAAGAAAAAGAAAGGGTTTTATTTGAACAATTGCAGCAAACCTATGGAACCGGTACTATAAACATAGAAACTGGTGAAATATCAGAATAATATAACCCATTTGGAGGATTCGTATGGCAAATGAGAGAATTGTTTCTCCTGGCGTGTTCACACGAGAAAGAGACTTAAGTTTCTTAACACAGGGTATCAGTGAAATTGGGGGAGCATTTATTGGACCGACACCAAAAGGTCCAGCATTCATCCCAACAATTGTAAGAAGTCCGCAGGAATATGTTACCCTTTTTGGTGAAGCCGATGCGAATCACTACACTGGGTTAACAGTTAAGAATTATCTACGCGAGTCAGGCGTAGCAACCATCGTTCGTGTTCTTGGAACCGAAGGATATGATAACGACACCACCGTTCCAGGATTAATTTATGTTTCTGGATCAAGTGGTAAGAAATTGTTTGCAGTCGTACATCCAAGTAGTGTAGGAAATACGATTAATTCAATTGCTGCTGGTGGAACAGGAACTAGTTTTTCTATTAACATCATTGCTGACGGCGGTACTGCAATTAGTCAAAGTGGACTAACTACAGATGAAACATCAACTGCATACTTTGGCGATTTGTTGGGATCTAGTCCAGTAACCACAAAGAATTCATTTATCTATTCAATCTTTCCCGAAGCAGTGACTGCGGCAACGGCATCTGGTTTGGCATCACAAGTTACAGTGCATGCAGAAACATCAAGTGCAGCAGTAAATTTCACGGACGTTGGGTTCTCCAACGCTCATACGCCGTGGATTCAATCACAAACAATTGCAGGAACTAAGATTGACTTGTTCAAACTCCATACATTCAGTGATGGTAACTTTGCAAATACAGAAGTTAAAGTTTCCTTCTTGAACATGAAGAAGAGCGATGACGTAGAAAATAATCCGTGGGGAACATTCTCTATGTTAATCCGTCGTTATGATGACACGGATTCACGCATTGAAGTATTAGAACAATATGAGAACCTCACGTTAGACCCAGATAGTCCACAGTTCATTGCACGGGTACTCGGTAATAGTGCTCCGTACGACGACCCAAATACAGCTGAACGTTATTACCAAGGTGATTTCCCAAATACATCACAGTACGTGTATGTAGAACTAAGTGACTCGGTAATTCCGACATCTGCACTTCCATTTGGATTTGGTGCAATAGAATCAACCGTAAAAGTTACTGCTAATCAACTAGTAACTCCATTGTTTGTTACTTCACGTTGGAGAGATGGCACGATTGAAGGATATACAACCCAATCCGTTGACAAGCGTTACTATTATGGATGGGACTTTGCCGATAACGAAGGAACCAATCCATCATATCTCGGACCAATATCAGATCCAGAAAATGCGGTATCAGTTACAAATTCTTCGTTTACATTAGAAACGTTGGTTGAAGTTCCAAGTGGTTCTTCACTACAATTCTCTGCATCAATTTCATTGGATAACGATAGTTTAGCATACCGTAAGTTCTCGGTACCATTCCAAGGTGGATTTGATGGTATGAATCCTGCTCGTGATATTAAGATGGGCGGTGACATTGTTGCAACAAACTCACAAGGATTTAATCTTCAAAATGCTGCAACGGCAGGTTCAAAGGCTTACAAGAAAGCATTGCAAGCTCTTAGTAACCAAGATCAATGGGACTTCAATCTCTTGATTCTTCCTGGTGTTATTTATCAACATCATTCATATATTGCAACAGAGGCCTTGACATTGTGTGAAGACCGTGGTGATTGTTTCTATATCATGGATACCACTGAATTAAATGCTACCTTAGCAACTGCCACTGGTAAGGCAGGTGAAATTGATAGTAACTATGCAGCAACGTACTATCCGTGGTTGAGAGTCATTGACACTAATACCAACAAGTTACTCTGGGTACCGCCCTCGGTAATTCTGCCAGAAATTTATGCTTACAACGACAATGTTGCAGCAGAATGGTTTGCACCTGCTGGATTAAATCGTGGTGGCATTGCAAGTGCAGTAGGTGTTAAGGCTCGTCTCCCACAAGCAAGTCGGGATACCTTGTACGAAGGTAAGGTTAACCCAATTGCACAATTCCCAGGCCAAGGTATCTGTGTCTGGGGTCAGAAGACTCTACAACGCCGTGCATCAGCACTTGATCGTGTCAACGTTCGTCGTTTGTTAATTGCCGTGAAGAAATACATTGCAAGTGTTTCCCGTTACCTTGTGTTTGAACAAAACGTGGAAGCAACTCGTAATCGTTTCTTGAACATCGTCAATCCGTACTTGGCAAGTGTCCAAGAACGTTCTGGGTTGTATGCATTCCGTGTGGTCATGGATGAAACCAATAACACACCGGATGTCATTGATAGAAATATCCTGTATGGACAACTCTATCTGCAACCCACCAGAACGGCTGAATTCATTATCCTTGACTTCAACGTTCTCCCAACGGGTGCAACGTTCCCAACAGCGTAAAGGTTGAGTGGAGGGGGTGAATAACCCCCTCCATAAAATCTACATTAACAATATTTATAGTTAGAAATCCTTTCGGAGATTATACATGGCAAACCTAGTACAAGAGCAAGAGCTGTTCTTCACAGCATTTGAACCAAAGATGAAGAATCGTTTCATCCTTTACATGGATGGAATTCCTTCATATATTGTGAAAAAAGTTGCACGTCCGTCGATCAAACAAGATTCAAAGCCAATTGACCATATCAATGTACAACGATACGTCAAAGGCAAGACTACATGGGGTTCCATGCAGTTAGAACTTTATGACCCAATTGTTCCATCTGGCGCACAAGCTGTTATGGAATGGGTAAGACTTCATCATGAATCGGTTACCGGTCGCGATGGATATCTTGAATTCTACAAGAAAGATTTAACTCTTAACATTCTTGGCCCAGTGGGCGATAAAGTTGAAGAATGGATTATCAAGGGTGCACAAATTACCGAAGTTTCATTTGGTGAAATGGATTGGTCAACTGATGATGTAATGACATTTACATTAACGATTCAACCCGACTATTGCGTACTCAACTACTAATTTTTTACTGGTAGTAAAAAAACTCCCGCATTAACCTGCGGGAGTTTTTTTTGTACTATTAAGACATGTTTTGATATTTATATCAGAGTCCTTTGTAATGAGAATACTATGGCAGATATTACGGATTTCCAAGTTGGTCAAGGGGAAACATTCAAAATAATGGTACAGTTGTTAAACAGAAGTGTAAACAACACACCCATTAATATAACAGATTACACGTTCACCGGCCAATTGCGAGAAAATTATACAACGGATGAAATTGCTGCAACGTTGTCATTTGAAAAAATACTACCGTATTCGTCGGGAAGTATATTTATTAAATTGAGTCAAGCCGATACTGTAAATTTAACTCAACGAAAATATGTTTATGATGTAAACATTAGCAGTGGTTCCAGTGCACCAATTGTCCGTCGTGTATTGGAGGGTGGATTTACCGTAAGACCAACGGTGACGAGATAATAAATGAGTAATATAATAACTGAATTTCCGGATATTACTGTAGTTGTAAATACCGGAGATACCTACGGTGTAGTTGTAAATACCGGAGATACCTACGGCGTAATTGTAAACGCTGGGGATACTTACAGCGTAAACGTAACAAACCCACAGGTCGTAGTGGACAATGAAAACAACTACTATAGTGTGGCCGATTATGCATTAATGGCTGCAACTGCATCGTATGTCAGTGGCGTAGTAGCTACCTGGAATGGTGTAGCAAACAAACCAGACGGACTAGTCTCCAGTTCGCAACAAGTAGTACAAAATATCAGTGGTTCGCAAATACAACCGTTACTGATACAAGTTCCACAAATACGAATAAGTTCAGAAACATCGTATGTATACATGAGTGCATCTGTTGTTACGGGTGTATACAACGAAACACGAATTATAAATCCTTCTATTTTCATTGATCAATTTTCCGGTGCCGCCGTTGAATATGTAGCACAAAATTTACAAAGTGTGCGAACTGGAATTGTCATGGGTTCTTGGAGTGGAAGTGTAGTAACGTACACCGATATATCTAATACTGATGTTGGAAATACTAGCAATCTATCATTTAATTTTGCTAAAGTAAATAACGAAGTGCGATTACGAGCAGTAAGTTCTGGATCTGAGTCAAGCCCATGGACTATACAGTGTTTATTTAAACTGTTTCCAAACCTCTTATAATTGAGAAATGAAAAATATCTCAATTATTACGTACACATAATTTTTATAATCTTATCAAACTATTTATATAGGAATCCTATAGTGGAGACACTGCATGGCGAACGAATTTATTGCCCGTAAGGGACTAATAGTACTGGAGAACGGTGTAAAGGTCACCGGTTCTTCTGCAATTTTTGGTGATATAACTGCCTCCGGTGATGTTAAAGCAGTTAATTTTAGAGGCAGCGGACAGTATCTAACTGACATTGCAGCAGACAGTGTTCAATGGAATAATGTTCTTAATAAGCCTGCAGTCGTTTCTTCTTCGGCGCAATTCACCGATCTGTCCGCACCATTTACTGGATCGTTTACTGGATCGTTTAAAGGCGATGGTAGTCAACTAACCGGTGTTGCATCAACCCTGTCAATTGCCGGAGCAACTGCGGGAACAGACACAGTAAATCTTACGACAGATACGTTAACGTTCTCAGGTAGTAATAACGTAACGGCAACAGTAACCGATAATAAGGTTACAATTGGTGTATTTGGTTTAATATCATCGTCTACGCAAATTGATCATGACGCAACAACAAATTTCGTAGCAAACGAACACATTGATCATAGTACAGTATCAATTAGTACTGGCGCTGGGTTGACCGGCGGTGGTGATATTACTACAACAAGAACATTAAGTCTTGACACTGGTTCTACGCATTTTATTTCTGGATCACGGGGAACTATTAGTGTAAGTGATACTACCGGTGCGGCAGGTATTAATCTAACCTATAATTCCGGTACTGGCGTACTCTCCGGTGAATTGGTAAATAGTAGTATTACCATTAATGATCAAGCCGTATCTCTTGGCGGATCAACCACAGTAACCGCAAATACAACTAACGCATTAACACTTGGAAATGGTTTAACGGGTACCTCGTTTAATGGCAGTACGGCAGTAACAACAGCGGTTGATACGGGTTCTGCGCATTTTACTGCCGGTGTTAAGGCCAAGTTAAATACCGATAGCGTAGTTAGTAGTTCTGCACAAATTACCACCGTACTAAATTCTGCAGATGTTCATAGTGGTTCATATCTTGGTTCGGCAACAACAACGAATCTTCCAGAAGGAACACAACTTTACTACTTAGATTCACGAGTAAAAGACAAACTTAATACAGAAAATGTTATTAGTAGTTCTGGTCAAGTAGACGTTCGTCAAACGACGGGTATTGCTACTATCGCAACCACGGGGTCTAACACCTTTACGGGTGTACAAACGATCAGTAATACCACAAATAGTACTAGTTTTATTGATGGTGCATTAATTGTACAAGGTGGTGTTGGAATTGCAAAAGATGTGAATATTTCTGGTAGTTTGACCGTTACTGGCTTACTTACCGCAGTATCAACCTCTGTTCAATATATCACATCTTCGCAACTAAATGTTTCCGATAATAAGATTATTGTTAATACAAATGATCTACTACGGTTTGGTGGATTATCAATCATTGACTCGGGATCATCTTCACCAACAACTGCATCTATTCTATGGGATAGTTTAGCACATCACTTTATCTATGAAAATCTCAGTGGCTCGGATTATAATAGTGCAATTATTATTGCTGGTCCGAAGAATACTGGCGCGTTGGGCAGTGAAGTTGGACTAATATCAGGACGTATTCCTGTTGCAACTGGCGATGATCATATTGATACAAATGCCGCATCTAGTTCTATTTACATTGACTTTGCCACTAAGCAGACGTTCATTGAAGCAGGATTATATGTCACTGGGGGAATTACATCATCCGTAGGATTCTACGGCGATGGTAGTAATCTTAGCGGAGTAGTTAGTACATTAAGTATCACGGGATCACAAGGTGGTCAGAATACTGTCAATCTTAAAACGCAGGGACTAACTGTTGCTGGCACCAATGGTGTAGAAGCAACCGTCAGTGGTCAAACTATAACAATCAGTGGTAGTAATGCAACCACATCAGCAAAAGGTGTTGCATCATTCAACAGTACAAACTTCAGTGTCGTTGGCGGTAACGTTACATCCAATAACATTACAATTAATGGAACTGGTGTAACACTTGGTGGAACACGTAATATTACTCTCCAAGAAGTTACATCACAAGGTTCAACTACAACTGATCAACTAACGTTTACGAATGGATTTACCGCAGCAACAATACTTCATACTGCAAGTCTTGCAACTGGAATTATTGGACCAGTAACAAATCAAGTTGTTGCAACCATTGCTACGGGAAGTTATGTGGCGGCACACTTCAATTACGTAATATCAGACGGCAGTAATCTTCGTACCGGAACAGTTATGTCTATATGGAACGGTGGTAGTATAGAATTCACCGATACGTCGACTAATGATATTGGAACTACTACGGGAGCAAACTTCGTGGTAGACACCAGTTTGAATAACGTCAGATTGAAATTCAGTGTTCCGTCCGGAACATGGACCGTTAAAACATCAATCCAGGCACTCTAAACAACTAGTTATATTTGTAAACTCCCTGGATATTGAAGGGGATGTAATTATCTAAAAATTTAAAACAGATAGATACATCCCCAAGTGTCCAGAGGAGTTTTTTCTCCACTGGACACTTTTACGTTTATAACATGGCTAATGAATTCGTTGCACGCAAAGGACTAATAGTATCAGGAAGCACACAACTTACCGGTTCGTTGACTGCTACCGGTACAATAAACGCTTCTGGGTTTAGTGGATCGTTATTTGGAACTGCATCAATTACAAATAAAGTAACGGGCGGTACTGAAAATTATATTCCTCTTTGGACGGGCGCATCAACGCTCTCATCCAGTTTATTATTTCAAACCGGCTCAAGTTTATTACTAGGAGCAACTACACAACACACTCCCGAAGCACCCGATAGATTCGGTGTATTTGCAGGAGTTACCGATTCTTACAATGCAGTCTCGGTACACGGCACCACCGACAACTATTTCCAAATAAATGTTAAGAACTTCAGTACGGGTCCAAGTGCATCTTCTGACATCGTTGCCACCACGGATTCTGGCACGGAATTATTTGGTTATATTAACATGGGTATTAATGGGACGGGATATGCCGGCAGCGGCGATTCTATTGGTGGAGCAGACGATGCCTATTTGTATATGGCAGGAGATGGTGATTTACTAATTGGAAATACCTCGGTTGACCGCAGAATTATATTATTCAGTGGCGCAGGTAGCGCAATCAGTAATGCGCGTGTATTCATTGACACACAAGGATTTGTGGGCATTAATACATCTACCCCCGCATCAGGCGCACCAGAAGCACTTGCCGTACAAGCAATTCCAGAATCATTTAATGTAATTAATGCACGGGCTAGTACGAACTCATATGCACAAATTAATTTAAAAAATGATTCTAACGGCACAGATGCATCCTCTGACATCGTGGCAACTGCCGACAATGGAACGGAAACAGCCAATTATATTAACATGGGTATTAACAGTAGTCAATTTACTGGATTAATTGGCGGTCCCAATGATGCATATTTGTATTCCACCGGCAGTATGTTGCATATCGGAAATGCAACACCCGATAATCATATTATGTTCTTTGCTGGTGGTAGTGATGTAGAATTATCTAGAAAATTAACTCTTGAAGCAAATAATAATCATACCTTAACAGGATCATTAAATATTTCTGGTAGTATAGCAACACTGCCTAACATAATTAATAACTTAACCGCATCGTTTGCAATGACGGCAAGTTATGTTTCTGGAGCAGCAAGTACGTGGGATGCATTAACTAATAAACCAAGTGGATTAGTTTCTTCGTCTACCCAAATTAACACTGGTTCATTTAGTGGATCATTTACTGGTACTTTACTTGGCACCGGAAGTTGGGCTAATAATGCAATCACCGCAAGTTATGCTTTAAATGCAGCATCAACACCTATATTCCCATTCACGGGGAGTGCAATTATAACAGGATCACTTACCGTAACTGGTTCCGTTGCGGTTAGAAATGGTGACGTTCTCATCAATAATACGGTAACCAATCCCTCATTAAAGTTTGCTGATGGTGTTGCATTTATACACTACGCTCCTAGTACTCAAGATTTTAAAATTGGAACCACAGTTGCATCTACTATAACCTTCTATGTTAACCAAGGTAGTGCGTGGTACATAGATGGAACCCGTGCGTTCCTACCCGATGCAAATAACACCGTGGATATTGGATCGTCTAGTAACAGGGTTAAAACCATATGGACTACCAACATTAGTTCTTCCAATCCAATTGCAAGTTCGTCATTTGCAACAACCGCAAGCGCAGCAACATCAATTACCTTTACACCGGCGTCCGCATCATTTGCAACCACAGCAAGTTTTGCAACATCGGCATCCTATGCACCAAATACTACATTCCCATATGTTGGTGCAGCAGTTATTACTGGCTCGTTAACAGTAACCGGCAGTAATGGAATCAATGTAACCGGTCCTGTAACTATTGCGGGTGGATTACAAGCAACCACCAAGAGTTTCAAAATTGACCATCAAGTATTGTTGGGCAAGAAACTTATTTACGGTGTATTGGAAGGAAAAGAACATGGTGTATATGTTCGGGGTAAACTAACTAATGCAAATGTTATTACACTACCGGAAGAATGGGAATGGTTGGTTGATGCAGATAGTATTACGGTACAACTAACGCCAATCGGAAAACATCAAAAACTATACATAAAATCTATTGAAAATAATTCAGTGACAATCAATACGAGTAATTTATTAGATACGTCAATCAATTGTTTCTACTATGTACAAGCAACTCGTAAAGACGTTGCTCCATTAATAACGGTGGAGTAATATGCCAGTATCCGCAAGTATGGCATCTGCCAATGTATTTATTGATGATTTTAATAGAGCAGACGGTGTGTTAGGAAGTAATTATGATACGGTAACAGGTACATCGCTACGAGTATTTAGTCAACAGGTATATGGTGGCAATAGTGAACCAAGTGCAAATGCAGTAAAACCTTCGGTGGCAACCTTCTCTCCCAACCACGAATCACAAATAACATATACAGCCATACAAACCTCCGATTTAGCCGGTCCCGCAGTTCGTCTTGACCCCGTAACTAAAACGGGGTATGTCTTACATATTGACGGGCTAACATTTGGTGGTCGCACATTATCAAAATTGTCAGGAAGTACAATAACTTCACTTGGCGGACCAAACTTGGGGGGAGTGACGGGAGATACTTTCAAATTATCAGTGTCAGGAAGTAGATTGTCTGTATATCAAAATGGAAGATTGGTGGATAGTAGAACAGATACCACATATCCCACGGGTCAACCCGGAATGTATTATAACTGGACTAATATACGCGGTACCCGAATGGATAACTTTATTGCAGCAGATATACCCACCACGAATGCAAAATCATTATGTATTGTTTCACAAACTCCTGTTGGAAAACTTATCGTAGGAAGTCAATAATATGTCTACATCATATAGTCCCAAAATAGTCACCGATGGATTGGTCCTTGCATTAGATGCGGCAAATCGTAAATCTTATGCGGGTAGTGGTGCAACATGGAATGATTTAAGTGGAAATAATAGTAGTGGAACCTTGGAAAATAGTCCAACATTTGATAGTGGAAACGGAGGAAGTATTGTATTTGATGGCTCAAATGATAATGTAAATTGTGGAAATTCGTCCACGTTAAATTTAACAACCGCATTAACTATTAATGCGTGGATTAATCCAGTTGGGTTTGGTGGAAGTAATATTGGTAGAATTGTAAATAAATGGACAGTCTCGGGGGGAGCTGGATTTGCTTTACTACTTGATAATGCAGGTCCTATTGTAAATGGAGTTACATATTTAGTAAATGGAAATCAACCAACGGACCAATTACAAATATCAAATATAATATCACTAAATACTTGGACAAATTTAACATTGACTCACACATCAACGACGGCAATTTTATATAAAAATGGTAGTATAGTAACGTCAGACGCGGTCCCACAACCTATTTCTTTTTTAAGTGAAAATTTTAATATAGGAAACCGCGCAGATTTTACCAGAGCATTTAATGGAAAAATTGCAAATGTTCAAATATACAATAAAGCACTTTCTTCCAACGAAGTTCTTCAAAATTTTAACGCCACTCGTAACCGATTTGGAATATAATATATGGCATTTATTCATTCTCCAAAAATAGTCACCGATGGATTAGTATTATATTTAGATGCGGCAAATCGGCGGTCATATGGTGGTTCTGGTGCAACGTGGAGTGATTTGAGCGGAAATAATTTTAACTGTACCTTGGTAAATACTCCCTCCTTTAGTGCAGCAAATAACGGAACTATTGTATTTGATGGAACAAATAATTATGCAGAAATTGCAGATTCTGCTACGTTAAGAGGAAGTAAAACTACCGTACTGTTGTGGTTTAAAAGAAACGGGGTGGGTACCAACCAAGGTGGCTCAATATCATCTATTCTTTTTGGAAAAGCAGATGTGATTGGTTCGTTTAACGGATATGTATTTGGGCTTACTGGTGGGACCACGGTGTTTGTTACCGCAAAAGGTAGTTCAAATTCCGCATCGGCAGTTGGTAATTTAGTAGCAGATAATACATGGCACCATGCAGTATTAACAGTTGATATCGGTGCTAGTAGTGCTGATGTAAAAATATATCAAAACGGAGTATTTACTGCCTCGGCAACAGTGCCCTCTACAATTACAATAAGTTCGCAACCAATACGACTGATTGATTCATTGGATACTTTTTGGGGAATAATTGCTGCTTCTATGGCAAATGTTTCCATGTATAACAGAATTCTATCTCCCAACGAAATCCTTCAAAACTTTAACGCCACTCGCGGCAGATTTGGGGTATAAATCATGCATACTTACGAACATAGACAATTTGTAATATTTGATGTATCAGAAATACCATTAATAGATTTTACACAAGTATTAGAAACATCAGCAGATACATTACGAAAATCTGTTGATAATACAAAAACATTTGTAAAATGGGATGATACTGTGCCAAGTTGTGTGGAAAATCTAACAACAAAAAGTATCTATTATACCTATGAAGAAATGCTAAGTATATTAGAAACATCGGAATGGGTATCCCCTGAACCCGAGATAATATAATGAGTGTTAGTGGTGGCCCAAATTTATCAGAGGATGGATTGGTATTATTATTAGATGCGGCAAACATTAAATCATATCCAACAACAGGAACCGCGTGGACTGATTTAAGTGGAAATAATATAATAGGGGCATTAACAAACGGACCTACCTTTAGCGGAGACAGGGCTGGTACTATTGTGTTTGATGGCACAGATGATTTTATATTAACAAATTACACACCTACGGTTGGTACTGGAAATTTAACATATGTGTGTTGGTTTAAAACTTCCGTTTCACAAACAACTGGATTGATTGGATTCCGAGCAGCGTCACCTAGCTTTATACAATCTGTACTAGTTATGAGTGCTACTAATCTATATATGAGTTCGTTTGATGGAGTCACTAATAGAGAAGTAGCAACAACCAGTGCGTGGACAGACGGTCGTTGGCATTGTGCGGTTATGGTGCATACTAGCACATCTGATACGGTATATGTTGACGGAGTTTACCAAACACAAATCACTAGTGCGGCACAGAACATTACTAACATACAACCATTGTTAATTGGGGGACTGGCCAATAGTAATCAATTGTTAAGTGGCTGGGGGTTCAACGGCTCTATAGCAATTGCACAAGTTTATAATAAATCGTTATCCGCAACCGAAATCCTTCAAAACTTTAACGCACAACGCTCAAGATTCGGGGTATAATTTATATGGCAGAATGTTTAATATTTAATCAAGATAATACTCACGAAGATATACTCATTAGTGAACGTGATTGTTATAAACAAGGTGATGTAATTGTAATGATGCCCGACAATCATCCGTGGGGAACTCAAGAACATCCAAATACCGCAACCAATCCAAAATTTTGGTTAGTTAAATTATTAAATGTTGATGCAGAAACCGTATTATATTTAACATCTCAATACACCCAACCAAAACAGGACATGGAAGGAACCGAAATATTACTACAACGATTATGGAAGTTTGATATAACACAGTTATCAATTGAACAGTTAAGTGAATTAACTACAACAGGGCAACTCACATTAGATTGGAATATAGTAGAACCTATGTTTATAAACAAAATAACAGGTACTAACTAATGGCAACAACAGTTGTACATACGATTAAAGCAAGTGGTGGTGATTATACATCATTATCTGCGTGGGAAGCTGCACAACAACGAGACTTGGTAGCTCTTGACGAGATTGAAGTTGCCGAATGTTATCCGTTTATAGATACAACTGCCGTAACAGTATCGGGATGGACAACGGGTGTAAATAATTATATTATTATTCGTGCCCATTCGTCGGCAAAAGCAACAATTCCCATGACAACCGATGGTTCTCGGTATTTATTACGAGTTACTACTGGTGGTGTTTCTGGATTACGAACGAGTGCGGTTCAAAACATACAAGTATATGATATTCAGGTAGAAATGACTTCTGATCAACCAAACACATCTAATTTTTTCCCAACAAGTAATACTACGTTTAGAAACTGTGTAGCAAGGTCTGGTCTTATTAATAATGCCGGGGCATGTTGGTTTTTTCAAGGAGGAGGAAACATAAGATTACAGAATTGTGTTGGAATAATGATAAATGGGGGTAATATTGCCGCAAGTATTATAACCGGTGTGTATAGACACGATAATGCAAATGTTCAATACGATAATTGTGTAGCAATTTTTGGGGGAGGAAAAAAAGGATGGCAATTTTCTAGTAATAGTACAAACGGAATAATACTTAGAAATTGTATATCGTTAAATATACATAATGTTGCTGGCAAAGCATACGAGATATCCGGTGGGTCAGCACCTAATGGGGGACTTGATTTAGTAAAAAGTACAAATAATATATCAACCGATGGTACCGCATTTGGAACAAATGCAATAACAAACCAAACAGTAATTTTTGCTAACAGTTCTATTGGAGATTATCATTTAGATTGGATGGACCCTGTGGCACAAAAAAGTGGAGTAGATTTAAGTGCATCCGATACAGGTTCTTTTAGTGATGATTTTGATGGAAATACACGAACGGCTCCGTGGTATGCGGGGCCATTAAGAGTATCAAACTCACCAAATGGAATACAACTTGGAAATATTGGTAATTCCAATATTCAATTAAGTTCAACGGGTACATCTCCTATCACTATAAGATGAACGGGTTTACTGATTACATGATATGTATATACATGACTTACATGAGGACTACTAGTGCCAAATAATATTCTAATAACACCTGGAAGTGCGTCCATACAATTTAGTGGGTCTGCCGCAAATACTATCCGACTGCAAGTAGAAGCGTCGGGAAGTATTGCGTTTTATGGTAATTCTGGGTCGTTGTTTGGTATAACAGACCAACTATCCGGTTCACTCATGAGTGTAAATGATATTTCAGGATTACCCATTCTTGAAGTATTTAGTGATGATAGAATCGTCATGGGAAGTTTTAATAAAAATACATTGGTAGTTACCGGAAGCCGAGTTGGTATAGATAAAGCAAATCCTACGGCAGACTTAGATATTAGTGGTAGTGTGTTCATTACAGGGTCGTTACGAATGAGTTCTGGCGGTATTACAGGGTCGTTGTTAGGTACGAGTAGTGTGGCAACTACATCGTCTTATGTATTACCCACTGGGTTACCAACCGGCACAGTGAGTAGCTCGGTTCAAATTAATACAGGCTCGTTTAGTGGGTCATTCACTGGAACTTTAATTGGAACGTCTAGTTGGGCATCTAACGCAATAAGCAGTTCTTTTGCAACAACTGCTAGTGCAGCAACCTCCATAACATTTACACCATCAACCGCATCATTTGCAACTACCTCCTCCGCAGCAACCTCCATAACATTTATTCCCGCAACTGCATCATTTGCAACAAGTGCAAGTTTTGCATTATCCGCTTCATATGCTCCAAGTGCCGGTAGTGGTATAACCTCACTAACCGCAGGAGATGGATTAACCGGTGGTACGATTACTGCTACGGGAACCATAACGCTTGATACAGGTTCGGCACACTTTATTACGGGGTCAGTCTCCGTATTAAATGTTAAATCGGTAATTAGTAGTTCTACACAAGTTGATTATACTGGTATACAAAATAAACCTACTACAATAGCAACTGCATCATTTGTAGAGTTTACTAATATTGCAAATAAACCTACGCTGGTATCAAGTTCTCAACAAATTAATACTGGAAGTTTTAGTGGCAGTATTACGTCCGCATCATATGCAACCTCTGCGAGTTATGCTCCCCCTACGTTTATAGATAATTTAGTAACGGTAGGATTGGTTGGAAGTGATACCAATTATAATTCAATTAAAGCAGCAGTAGATAGTATTGTTGATGCATCTGTTGCAAACACGTATACGGTACGAGTATATCCGGGCGTGTACATAGAAGATACGATTACTCTTAAACCATATATTGCGATTAAGGGCGATTCGTCCATCTCCACGATAGTTTCTGCATCCAATCCAAGTGCTAGTATATTTGTTATGGCTGACCAAACAATGGTTATTGACATGCAAATACAAGGGTCTACTGCACCAAACGTTTCTGCCGTTGTATATTCGTCGCCAACAACACCACAAACCAATGCAATTGCATATGTAGAAAATGTACGATTTGGAACAAACTATACAAACGCCAAAGTTATTGGAAGTGGAAGTGGTGGCAATTGTATCTTACAATGTTCTAATGTTAAATACGGTGGATTTACCGAAGGAAACAAGTCGTTTGATGTTGGATTTTATGTTACGTCTGGTTCTGACGGTGGTATTGGACGAATGCAACTTCGTAACGTTACCTCAACAAATGGCGGTGTTGCCGGAACAGACGATAATCAAATATTTGCACTTGCCGATGCACCCGGATGTACGTTCATTGTTAACGGGTGTTTGTTAACGCGGTCTACGGGAACGGCAAGAGGAACTGGATTTAAAGTATATAACGGTGGACAACTTCGTTTAACCGGCGTTAATTTTCAACGGTGGATAAAAGGTATTTGGGCACCACAAACTGGGTCTGCTCCAAATATTGACGCAATTGCATTAAACTTTGAAAATTGTACAACTGACGTAGACATTCAACATACGGGGTCATTAGGAAAAGTATCTGGAACTGATACATTCTTAAAAACTCTTATTGCAAAAGATGCTCCACTTTATGAAGTAAACCAAGACCCACGAAGAATTTCTGTTGCAAAAAAGGGTGGAGATTTTACGTCTATTAGTGCATCGGTGGCATATATCACAGATTCCGCAGAAAATAACCGATATGTTATTGACGTAGGACCGGGACAATTCACAGAAAAGCAAATAGATTTACGTGGAAAACCATATATTGCTATTCTTGGGTCGGATATTCAAACAACAGTTATTATTCCATCTGGGAGTGGAACATTTGACCAACTTATTCTTGGACCTACGAACGAAGTTTCATTTTTAACATTAAAAGGTAATAACGTTGCTGGATATTCTGCTGTATCCGCACCAGACGTAGGACAAACTGTTGGTAGTGACTTTGCACAAATACATAAAATTTCCATATACGATTATGACTATGGAATTAAAGTATGTGCAGATACTGCTAATTCAACTTTCTATGGAGAATACGTAGATATTAACGGGTCGTTTAGTTACGGCGTATATGTTTCGTCTAGTAACAACTTTACTTCATTGGCTAACGTAGAAAATTATTACTTATTCCCATCCAATAGTTCTGGTATAGGTAACTACGCAGTGGGACCAAGTTCCAGTGTAAGTTTGTATACAGGATTATTTAAAGGAGATAATACCGCAGGATCTACTGCAATTAAAATAGAACAAGGTGCATCGTTAGAAGCAGCAGGATTGGATATGCAGAGGTGGGATTATGGCGTAAGAGTTCCTGCTGCATCTCCTGCGCCTGACTTTAGAATTGTTGGTAGTATGATTCATGAATCAAATGTATATGACTTTGATGTATTGAATAGTTCCACAAGAGGTCGTTTTCAAGGCGTTTCTAACCACTCAAAAATTAATAATAATAGTCCCGATTTCTATTGGAATTTCTTAGACGATGTTGATGGTGAGAATAACGTAACACGTAAGTTGTCCGTAACGTTTGCAGACGGTACTCATACTGATGCAACTACTCTTATTTTTAAGGGTTCTCCTATGGGAGTTATGGAAGGTGGCGTTATTACTACTGGAAGTGGATTTAATATTACCGTTGCGTCTGGGTTCGGATATGTACAAGATGCGATTGATGCTACCGTATACAAAAGAATAGATTGGGTAAATGGCAATCTTACATTAACCGCAAATTCCAATAATTACATTTATTTAACCTCCGCAGAAGTATTAACTGCCGCAGGTTCTATTCCAAATAATGAAACTAACATTATTTTGGGCAGAGTGGTAACAAATAATACAACCATAGAACTGATTGACCAAACGCCATATAATGGCGAACATATGTCCAACAAACTCTCTACGTTTAATAGAGAAGCATTGGGACCAGTATATGCAGCGGGGTCTACAGTTACAGAAGATGTCACACCATTTAAATTAGATGTAACAGCAGGAACATACTTTTTCTCAGAAAATAAGTTTACTCCTTCTGGCACATCATCTATAAATCTTACTCAATATTACCCAAGTGCATCAACATGGGCACGATATACCTCGTCTATTGTTCCAAACAATCTGTATGCTTCCGCAAGTGTATTAGCTCCATTATCCGCATCTGCATACACCAAACATACGTTATATGGTGTAGGTGAAGGAATAGACGAAAAATATTTCCTTGTTATTAACTCTAATGAATATTCAAGTTTAGTCGCCGCAGAAAATGCAAACTTACCAAGCATTCCAAGTTATTTCAATGATGGTGTTGTTGCGTTGGCGGCAATTTACGTACAGTCTGGTTCTGCTAATATTACACAAATACAAGATATCCGTCCAGTTATTGGATTTAGAGCAGCAGGTGTAAATGCTTCCTCTGTTCACGGAAATTTGTTAGGATTAAGTGCCGACGACCATACACAATATTTGTTGGTGAATGGTACACGAGCTATGAGTGGTGACTTATCATTGGGTGGTAGTAATATCACAAACGTTGGAACAATGTTTGGAACCGCAAGTTGGGCAAATAATGCAACTACGGCAAGTGCTGCAAACTCCATTACATTCATACCAGCGACCGCATCCTTCGCCACCACGGCGGCAACCGCATCATATTTTACGGGATCAATATCATTTCCTGCAGGATTAATTGTTACGGGATCAATACTTGCAACAACAGTATCAGCCTCATTATTCATTGGACCATTAACGGGAACTGCATCAAATGCAGTTAGCTCATCATATGTAATTCCTTCTGGTTTACCTGCGGGAACGGTGTCATCATCCAGACAAATTAACACAGGATCGTTTACTGGTTCATTCATCGGAGTATTCACAGGTTCAGTGTTCGGAACCTCCTCCGTTGCAACTTCCGCGTCATTTGCAACAACTGCGGCAACGGCATCGTCTTTTACTGGATATATTAATTTTCCAAATGGATTAGATGTTACGGGGTCATTGTTTGTTACAGGAAGTGGATTAATTGTATCGGGTACTACAAACTTAGTTGGAGATGTTACTGCGTCACGATTATTGGCACCATCAATTACCGGAAGTTTATTTGGAACGTCTAGTTGGGCAAGTAATGCAATATCATCCTCGTATATAAATCCAACAGGGTTACCCCTTGGAATCGTATCATCGTCCGTCCAAATCAATACTGGGTCGTTTACGGGGTCATTTACGGGTGAGTTTATTGGAACGTCTAGTTTTACTATATCTGCTTCATACGCCCCAACTATACTTCCAACCGGATTGGTATCATCTTCAACACAAATTAATTATAACTCAATACAAAATCAACCAACCACTATTCCTACTGCTTCGTATGTATTAAACGCAGTTAGTGCATCTTTTTCCACAACATCAAGTGCTGCGGATTCTATTACCTTTACACCGGCTACTGCAAGTTTTGCAATATCTGCATCTTATGCCCCAAGTGCCCCCGGCGGAGGTATAACCTCACTCATCGCAGGAGATGGATTAACTGGTGGTACGATAACGTCCACGGGCACAATTACACTTGATACGGGGTCGGTGCATTTCTTGGATGGTGTGAAGAAAGAATTAAATACAGAAGGAGTAGTTAGTAGTTCTGCACAAGTATCGTATACTGGACTAAGTAATATTCCATCGGGGATTGTTAGTAGTTCATCTCAAATTAATACGGGTTCGTTCACAGGTTCATTTACTGGAATATTTACGGGGTCGTTATTTGGAACATCTAGTTGGGCAAATAACGCAATTAGTAGTTCGTTTGCCACAACATCAAGTTTTGCAGTGTCTGCATCATACGCACCAAGCGTAGGTGGTTCTGGTTTAACTACAAAAGTTGGAAATGTTGCGAATACTTCGTTCACCGGTAATCCTAAAAAAATTACCGTAACCTTTGGAACCGCATTTCCAAATACCAATTACGCAGTCGTCGTAACAGGTGAAGATGCGCGGTCATTTACTATTGAAAGTAAGGTGGCAGGTAGTTTTATCATCAACGCAAATAGTAATACCGGATTAGCAGGAACAACGTATTGGATTGCCACCGCATATGGTGAAACCTAATGAATATTACTTTTAATCCGAACTCCCCAATATATTTTTGGGGGCAAAGCCGAGGGATTATTATATTGGATGTATATTATTGATAACGGAGATACCGGTAATATTAACAATTATCCTCTTGTCACCCGTATCCGTAAAACATCTCCACCGTAATCCACCCCTCTATTTATAGAATGATACTCATTTAACGAGAAAACTGTTTATGGCAATATTTTACACCGATACCGGCAGTTTCAATAGATTAGAAGTCACGGGAAGCGCCATTGTTTCCGGTTCATTAATTGTCACGGGAAGTACCATACTATCGGGGTCATTGACAATATCTGGAAATGCCAATTTTGGACCGTCTGGATTAACGGGGTCTTTATTTGGAACCAGTAGTTGGGCTAACAACTTGACAACGTATGACGTTAATGAAATTCTTGCCGGAATTGAAGGGAATACGATAGTTCCCGCGGACATATCTACTGGGTACATAATTGTTAGTGGAGAAGTTTCCGCATCGTTAGTTTCCGCATCGGTAGTTTATGCGGCTACGTCTGTTATAGCAGATACAATATTTGTTGATTCGATGATAGTACAAAACAATATTGATATAACGAATGGTACAATTAATACTTCATTAAGTAATACACCCAATCCGCTCGGCGCCCGTGTGGTGGTGCAGGATGAAGGTAGCGGACAATTATATATTACTGCATCTATACTTCCAAAAGGCCTTATTTCTAGTAGTCAACAATTTACTTCGTTGACCGCACCGTTTACTGGTTCGTTTACGGGGTCGTTTACTGGAGCGTTAACACATTTCAGCCCGTCAACATTAAAACTTACCGTTGGAACAACTGCTCCTGCAAGTCCAGCCGTCAATGACTTGTGGGTGGATACTAATTAATAGGACACATATATGAGCTTACTTGCACAAAAAATTGGGGAGTTGGTAGATGAAGCAATGTTGACACCGGCAACACCAATACTGTTTAGAGATTATATAGAAGATGAATTATGGAAAATTATTGTTACCTACGAGGATACAGAAGTTCCACAATTCATTATTAGAGTAGTACGAAGAGATACCTTATAATATCGGAATTTATCTATGGCATTACGAACGAAAACAATTGAATATGCGTTTCCATTAAATACTGCATCAGTGGCATCTGCAACATTGCGAACATTTACCGCAATAACCGTGAATATTCCCGAAACAACCAGCAGAACATTTCGCAGTGTTATTGTTGATTTTTCTTCACAAGATGGTGGCGCTGCCGCAGCAAGTACAACCGCAATATTAACCAACGTGCAAATTGGCGCAGTTGCGGTTAGTGCAAATACCGTTACACAAACTATTACGAATAGTGGTGAAAATCAAAGTTTTCATTTTTTGCGCGACGCCACTGCATATTTTCAAACAAACTTCACAGGCACAAGTCAAACGGTCACTGTAGGTATAACAA
>Ga0208133_1000174_pt1 | contig 25718 bp, 20 predicted proteins | sample ColrivemetaGS535_FD_187595 | JGI IMG/M metagenome (GOLD analysis project Ga0208133, IMG submission 187595) | Estuarine microbial communities from the Columbia River estuary, USA - metaG S.535 (SPAdes) (version 2) | ecosystem: Environmental > Aquatic > Marine > Intertidal zone > Estuary | place... | reverse complement strand
TCTTTGATTTCTTTGATTTCTTTGATTTCTTTGATTTCTTTGATTTCTTTGATTTCTTTGATTTCTTTGATTTCTTTTATTTCTTTGATTTCTTTGATTTCTTTGACTTTCTAGATTTCTTTGATTTCTTTGACTTTCTAGATTTCTTTGATTTCTTTGATTTCTTTGATTTCTTTGATTTCTTTGATTTCTTTGATTTCTTTGATTTCTTTGATTTCTTTGATTTCTTTGATTTCTTTGATTTCTTTGATTTCTTTGATTTCTTTGACTTTCTAGATTTCTTTGATTTCTTTGACTTCTTTGATTTCTTTGATTTCTTTGACTTCTTTGATTTCTTTGATTTCTTTGACTTTCTAGATTTCTTTGATTTCTTTGACTTTCTAGATTTCTTTGATTTCTTTGATTTCTTTGACTTTCTAGATTTCTTTGATTTCTTTGACTTTCTAGATTTCTTTGATTTCTTTGACTTTCTAGATTTCTTTGATTTCTTTGACTTTCTAGATTTCTTTGATTTACGTTTAGGGGACTTTGATTTTCTTGCACCGCCAACATAGTCTGTAATATCACTCTCCTCCTCTCTCTCATCCTTACCTCTGTAAGCTACATTTCCATCACAACCTCCTCCACTTTGAGCTGTAAAGAGATTACCTAAGAAATTTTCAATAGACATTTATGTTTTTATAATGTAAATAAACAATTTAAATTTTTCCAATTATTTTAAAAATAGTGAAAATTATTTTGCTTTTACAGTAGTTTTTAATTTAAAAATAAAATAATTAGAACGACAAATGATTGATGAGGCTGCACCTCTTGCTATTATTAAAGTAACTTTTGAAGATGTACCTGATGAATTTAAAAATAGATTGTATATATTGTTTGGGTCTGGATTGGTATGTATTATTTTACTAAATATTATTTTAAGTAGTTATATTTTAGAGAGTTTTTATAATAAAGTGCGTTATTTAACTGATAAAGAAAGAGAATATTACCAACCGGTTTAAAGTTAAAAAAAAATGAAATGTATAACATATCTACTTCATTTAAAAATGAAGCTCTTTACTTTATCTTGTTTATGTTTGGTTAGTTTTGCTCAAGCAAAAAATTATATTTTGACTCCACGTAATTATCATGTTCATACCTTTAACTATGATTCTTTTGCAAAAGAACATAATCTTGATGTATTAGTTAACATTAATGATTTAACTATTTATAAGACATATGGTGATAATTATAATACTTTTTCTGGTACATTAGAAGAGTTATTTGAAGTTGAAGAAGACCAAACGTTTACGTTACCTAAACCTATTGTTGGAGAGCAAAATGTGTTTTATATTCAAAATCCAGAACATGAATTTGAAATGAAATTAAGTATGCCGTGGCATTTAGACCGTGTTGTTAAGCGTGATTTACCTCTTGACAATACGTTTGAATATAATGAATCTGGTAGTTGTCATAAGAATAAAGATGTTGATATTCATACATATATTGTAGATACTGGCATTGATGTAAATCATCCAGAATTTGAAGGACGTGCAACTTGGTTAGTTAATTTTGCAGGAGACAATAAAAATACTGATTGTAATAGTCATGGTACTCATTGTGCTGGATTAGTTGGAAGCAAGAGTTATGGTGTTTGTAAAGATGCAAAGTTATTTGCAGTAAAGGTATTAAACTGCGAGGGGTCTGGTAGTTATTCTGGAATTCTGGGTGGATTAGAGTTTGTGTATAAGCGTCATCAAGAGCAACTTAAAGGTAATCCTAATGTAAAGAGTGTTATGAGTATGTCACTCGGTGGTGGATTTTCTCGTGCAATTAATAGAGCTGTTGAAGCTCTTGTAAAGAGTGATTCGGTGTATGTTGTTGTTGCAGCAGGTAATGAAGATTCTGATGCTTGTCAAACTAGTCCGGCTAGTGCCCGTGGTATTTTAACAATTATGGCATCTGACAAGTATGATAATCGTGCATATTTTTCAAATTATGGAGCATGTGCTGATTTGTATTCACCAGGAGTAGATATTCTAAGTACTGTACCTGATGGTAAGACAGCTGTTTATAGTGGAAGTTCCATGAGTACTCCAAATTTAGTAGGTGTGCTTAACCATTATCTTGACCAATTTCCATCATTAAATATGCAGGGAGTTAAAGATAAGATGATAAGTGATGCTACTAAAAATCATATGGTAGGAAATCCAAAGAAGACTAATAATTTATTAGTTTATCTTCATAGAGAAGACTAACAATCTACAAATTATTTTAAAAAATTCTTATCACATTTGATTTGTTTGTTTTATTTCTATTAAAGTGTGATATTTTCTATATAATTATTCATGTGTGTATAATTATATTAAATAATTGTAATTTTATTTTTGAACTGTATCGTAATTACTGATTATAAACTTATCAATTTTATTAAATAACATTTCACTAGATTCTTTTAATAGATTTTCTTTTTTTTGGAGTTTATCTTCTAAAACGTCGATTGACTCGTGAAGTTCACTGACGTCATTTTCTAGTTTATGTACTTTGGTTATTAGCCAAAGAAGTTGTTCATCTTTTTCTTTTGTGACTTTATCGTATATGCACTTGACGCTATATTTTAAAAATAGCACACTTGTCACACCATTGAGTAATATTAGGGAAATAGCTTGAAGTGACATTTTCAAATTATATATATAATATAATGATGAAAAAAAGTTTATCGTATTACCGCAAATATATATACCAAAAATGCTTCATATAATTTCATATAATAATTTCATATAATAATTTCATATAATAATTTCATATAATAATTTCATATAATAATTTCATATAATAATTTCATATAATTTTAATATTATATGAAGAATTTATTTAAGCAAGAACATATGTGCACATAACTTGTATATAATGTGTTGCTGTAGATACACTTTGGAATTTGATTAATAATCTGGGTGTTCCAACGACACCACAAGCTATCATGTTCATTATCGGAGTAATATTTGTTTCATCAGTATAACCTGAACAGTTTGAAATAATTTCAAAACGTCTTATAAATGCATTTGTTCTAGAGGGTAATATGACTTCAACTTCACAATTTTCACTATCAGTTGACGGAGTAACACTAAATCCAAATGTTAATGTTCCTAAACTACCAGTTACACTCAAGTTATTATTAAAGTATTCTACTACTGAACAATTTCTTTCTGTATAAAAACTAATAGTGGGTGCTGTTACCGAACCAGAAGCTGTAAAACTACCTTCTATATAAATGTTACCCCCGATATAAATATCTTTTTTAATAGATATACCACCATTTATACTTAATGCACCACCACTTGTAACACTTGTTGCATTTTGTGTAGATTGAACACATATACCGCCGGCTACTATAAGTGAACCAGTACTGTTACTATCTGAAAATTGAGTTGATGTAATTGTTACCTGCCCAGTATTATTTACACGCATTCGTTCAATATCATTTCCAGTGAAAATTGCTACATTACCTGTAGTGACATTTCCAGTATATAAATTTATACAGCCTTGACTAACACTGGTAGATTGATTATTAGAATGTAATAAAAGTCTTGAACCAACTGTATTACTATTTACATTTGTAGCACCACCGACTAATCCTAAATAACCAGTACTAGAATTTGTTGAAATAAAGTTATTAACATTTATACTTAAAGGACTTACAACATTTGTAGTTGTATTAATACCTATATAACCCAGATTATTTATAGTTAATGCCTTATTTGCATTATTAGGTGTTTGGGCAGTATTAGTATTTGTTAAACAAAATTCATTAATACTAGAATCAAATAATATACCATATCTAATATTTGTACTATTTTCCATAAAATCAACATAACTATATGACCCCGAATTATGTTCAAAACGCTCTGTTGCATTTGTTTTTCTAATATGAATTGATTCTTGAGGTACAAATCCGCTTGTTCCCAATCCAATATTATTTCCAACTAATAGATTTTTTCGGATACCAACACCACCAGCAGTTGTTATTGTACCTCCATAACTTGAGCTTTGAGCATCATTTGTATTGTTAATAGATATACCTCCTAATAAATATAGTGATCCAGAACTTACATTAGTAGATACAGTTGTATCAGTTGAGTATAAACTTTTAATTCGTAAATTAGTATTACCATTATTATTGATAATACCATTTACAGGTTTAGAATCTGTATAACCAAAGGCAAATGTATCATTTGTTTCATCATAGTAACTTACAACGTAACTATTATTATAAAAGTTAACAGTTGATCCATTATTTGGATTTTGATTTGTAAATGGTGTAGCTAAAGTAGCAATTCTTTGAGCGCCATTGTAAGTTGTAATTTTTCTAACTTGGTTTGTATTTGAACCTGATACAATTTTAATCCACCATCCGACATAATAATTATCTGTTATACTTGCCAAGTCACTAAATTTAATTTGAGATAAGTTACTTACAGTAGATTGATTAGGAATAGAATCTATAAATTGAGGTGGTGTTGCTCCATCTACTATGTCGCCATTACCGATATTATTAGAAATCTGGTATCTTTGATAAAGTATACCGATATCTCTAGATGCAATTGTATTTTCATTATTATAACCAATAATTGGTAAATTATCATTAATCTTTGCTTGTTTTTCAACTACTAAATCACCAGTTGTATATCTCAATGTACTTTCATGTTGAGTATTATATAACATTGTCCAAGTATTTGTATATCCACTAAATGTACCATTAGGTTCGCTGCCATACCCTTCATCTAAAATCAAGAATTTATTATTCTGTTGTGCAGTTACATTTATATTTGTTTGTGAATGTGCAGGTAATTTTACAAAGATATAATAGTCTGTTGTATAATCAGTAAACATGTAACAAATTGGTTTATCAGTTGAATTAGATGCAACGTCTCCATAATGTAAATGAGATGCATTACCTGTCGTATTAATAATAGATGCCATAAATTTAAGACCACATAAATTACCAGAAGACACATTAATACCATTATTAAAATCAATTTCACAATAACCAGACTCGCCAAGTGTACCAAGAAACATCCATGCAGGGTTGTCAGTTGTATTTATAACTGTTTGATGTAAAGCATTACCTGAATATTCCATTTTATCTGCAAATGTTGCTGGACCATTAAATGTACTATAAACGTTATTTGTTAATACAAGGGTACTTGATGATATATTACTTGGTGTAAATGTAATCGATGAATCACCAATATCATTTGTTAATTTAGTAATTAATTGACCACCAGTACTACCTGTACCAAGATTGAGAATCATGTTACCTCCACTTGCTTGGATATAACTTTCTGACGATTGATTCATAGGTGTTGTTATTACAATACTCCCAGTTGAATCAACTTTATTAAATTGAATTGAACTATGTGTAATTAACAAGTTAGACGTTGTACTATCCCATCTAATTTGACCGGAATTATTACCATAAATATTAAGATTAGAATAATTACCGACAGTGCCAATATTGATGTTGTAATTTGATGTTGTATTGTTTGGAATAATATTTAAATTATTCGTAATATATTGTAGTGTATAACCATCTGGATTTTGTAATGTTCCACCAATTTGAATAGTATGATTATTATTAAGTACAATCCCGGCATCTGCAATTGTCAAGGTATTAGCATCTGTATTATTATATTTAGTGAAATTGATAGGTAAGAAACTATTAGTGTCACGGTCTGAATTTGGTGGTTGTATATAATTCTGATTTGAAGTAGAATACATATATAAATTACCCAAAAATGTATCAGATAGTCCATAAATTGTACGACCTACATATAAACTTGCACCAATACTAGCACCGCCTGGTGTTAATAAACTACCCCCGTTTGTAACAGATGTAGCATCAGTTGTACATTGAATTGTTATACCACCATAGGTTAAAAATGAACCAGTAGTTAAATTGATTGCTGCATTTGTATCTGTAATAGTTAAATATCTAAAGGTACAGCTAACTGAATTAATAGAACCCCCTACAAATAAATCTTTACCAATACTTGCACCCCCTTCAACTGTTAAAGCACCACCATATCCACTAACTGCGTTAGTTGGACATCCAATGGAAACACCGCCACTTATAACTACGGCACCTTCTGTGATAGATGTACTAGGTTTTGTAGAAAAGAATTTGGTATTATCAGTAACATTCATAGTACCATTGACATGAAGTCTTACATTTGGATTAGAGGTATTGATACCGACAAATCCATTTGATAAAATAGTAATACGAGCAGTTTGATTTGTAGCTAATTGGATACGTGAATTAGTTGTTGTTTGGTCATTACTAATAATGAGTGCATCACTATAAATATTATTAGCAAATTGATTAAAGTCACGAGTAAGAGCAATATACGCATTATTCAATGTTCCATTATAACTTAAACGAATTTCTGGACGTGCAGTTAAATTATTAGCATCGGAATCTGCATTAATAAAGAACGTAGTTGTATTATTACTTCTAATTTCCAAGTCCTCACTTGGCGCGTTAGTACCTACACCTAATCTTCTATTGATATTATCAAAATAAAGATTTGGGTCTGTTGATATTGAATTGGTATTATCACCAAATAAAATATTACCAGCATCAAAATTACTACGACCAGTACCTCCGTATGGAATACCTATGACACTTGCTTGCCACGCGCCTGTGTCAATTGTACCTAATTTAGTAACATGAGACTGGTTTGTAGCAGTTTGTAAAACAGTTCCACTTCCACCTGTTAATCCAGTTCCTACCGCTGTACTTTTAATTCGTAATTCACCACTTATAGGAGTTGCCTCTAGAGATACATCATCTACATTAATATTAAGTTGATTAAAATTTTTTATCAAACCGAAGCCTGCTGTAACTTGTCCTAGACCAGTAAATTGTGTGAAATTGATATCATGTGTACCAACTGTATCTTGGTCAATAGGTGAATTACAAATCCAACCCAATGATGCATTAATATCTCCAACTTTAACAAAAGTAAATATACCAGAAGCCTTATTATCTATAATTAAATCTGAACTTCTTATAGGTACATCATTTGTAACAATATAAATACCATTTTCAATAGGATTACCTTGATCTTTTACTAAAATACGGTCACCTAGAACTAATGTAACAGTATCAATTGTTCCGCCTACAATAAGTTCACTATTTATATTAATATCAGATGTTGTAGCAGCTTTAACAGAATCCTTAACGAAAATACCCTGTTTCACTAAATCTACATATGCTTTTGTAGCTACATCTTGTGGTAATGTTGGGTCCAATACATTTGTAATTTTAGTATTATTCATATTTACACCATTTGAAAATGTTGTATTACCACCTACGTTTAATTTCTTTTTAATACCAACACCTCCATCTATTATAACACTACCATTACTAGTATCTGTAGATTCAGTTGTACTTTTAATATTATGTTGTAAAAGAGAAGTATATTTTTTGTCAATTGTATCAATATGAATAATATCTATAAAATTATCTGTTATTTTAAAGGCATCATAATCTTGACTATTAATTTCAACAGATTCATTAATCGTAACATGTTGAGATATACTATCATTATTGAATAAAATATTATTTGAAGAATCTCGTAATTGATATGCAGTTAATGATGCAACTGCTTGAATTATTTTACCACTTGTATGTATACTTTTTTTAATACCGATCCCACCTTCAATAACTAAATTACCTGTACTTGAGGATGTACTATCAGTTATATTGGTCAACGTAGTTTGACCCATTGCATTTAGATTACCTGTTTCTGACTCGACACTGAATAATTCTGTAGAACAATTACTAGAAGTAACTGTAAATTTGCTTCTACTTCCAGTGTTGGCATAAGTTGAATAATCTGGTAGATTGACTGTTAAACTTCTTCCATTATTTAATGATGAAGTACCACGTCCAATCATATAACCATCCACAGAATCAAAATTAGCCTTTAATTGAATTAAACTCTGGGCATTTAAAACATTTAAATTTGTAATATCTAAACTTGCTGTTGCACTTGAACCATTGCCTGTTATAATACTAATATTGCCACCTATAACACTTGCATTTATCTTAAAGATGTCAATATTTAAGTTATTTTTGATTTGAACAATTCCACTATTATTAGATTTGATGATTAAACTACTTGTACCGTAAATATCTTTTGTTACACCTAACCCACCTAATGTACTAATAGACCCAGTGGAACCATTAACTGTATCATTTGTATCTGTAAATTTAATAGGTGAAGTGACTATAAGCTGATTACTTGGTGAAATTATAATATTCCCAATAGAATCACCCATAATATATTGTGTATTAGATGCAAATGTTAAATGTGTATCAGTTGGTAAATTAACTTGAGAACCATCTTGTGGTGTTAAAAATATATCACCGTCTGAATATAAAATAAGTTCGTTGTCACTATTAGCTGTAATTCTCTGATATCCAGCTCCAAAACGTATACCTGAATCAATGGGTATTTTAACATCTAGTGTGGCACCCGGATTTAATAAAATATTATTATTTGCTGCAATAGTTAAATCATTGTTAATATTAGCAATAACATATTGATTTTGATTACCAAAGGCTATTGGTGTATCTACTGGAATAAATACCTTTTTACCATTGGCATTTCCATTATTTGGAAACAAATAAACGTCTTGGCTACTTGCAATTACCATATTATTAGAACTATCTGTATAGATTTGTTCATTATCTGTTGAAAATGTTATAGGAATTTGATTAGGAACATGAATCTTTTTATTTACACTGGGAGTAAGATATATATCGCCATTACTAGTAATATTTAAGGCATTTGTTAAACTATTTGCTACAATACTTTGACCATTATTACCAAATGATACATATTTATTAAAAGGTATATTGATTCGTGTACGAGGTGTTAGATTAATATCTTCCGTACTTGTTAAATTAAAATCATTAGTTGTTATATCTGTCCATAAATTAGAATAACTTCCGTGTGTACTACCTCTAATATATAACTTACCATCCATATATACATCTTTTTCGATACCTAGACCCCCAGATAAAATAAATGAACCAGTAGAACTACTAGAACTATTAATAGCACTAGTAAGGTTTACAGGAATAGTAATTTGATTAGATGATTCTACTCTTTTTGTAGAATCATTCCAAATCATAATACCATTTAATAAAGGTGCTGATTCTCTAATGGCTATAGGTTGTAAATTACTTATTAAACCTACTTCTACACGTGAATTAACTTCGTTATATACTATTCTAAAATTTTCTCCTAATCCTCTATCAACTTCAAGTCCAGATTGAAAAAGTGAAACTCCTGATGCTGTTTCTTTACTATTTACTAAAATAATATTATCTTCAAATTCTGTAACATTTGTATTGAATAGTGATGTATTACCTTCAACATATAGATTACCTTGGATAGTTGCATTACCAGTTAATGTTAAATTATTAAAAGTCGGGGAATCTCCTGCACGAACACCTTGACTTAAATAGAGATCGTGTTGAATAATTCGAGCATATGCATTTTGATAATTGATTCTATTATTTACTATAGGTTTAGACATCTTACGTATTAATATTAAATATATTATTTTTATTTAAATAACGAAAATTATTTTATTTTGTTTATAATATAATATAAATGGATCGTAGAGAGGGCAGCCCAATTGTTTTAATGATAGCTATAGCAATTTTAGCATTTGTCGGATTATATTTTATGAATGAACCAGAGGTACCAGCAGCAAAAAAAATAGTACCAGTAGTAAAATCAAAGCTGGTGTTAACACCACCACTAGTACCAAAACTACCATCCCTAGTACCAAAACTACCACTGGTATCAACACCACCACTAGTATCAAAACTACCACCACTAGTACCAAAACGAATGACACTACCACCACCAATACAAACAAGACCAACACCAGCGCCAGTGGTAGCAGCAGTTGGTTTATCTTCTCCAGCACCAGCTGTAGCACCAGCTGCAGATGCGGTTACATCATCTAAGCGAGCTGTTGAAGCTGTAAAGTTATTGGAAGAAGCTGCTTCATCTAAAAGTGCTATTCCAGCGCAAGATATTATCCCAGTTGCCAAGATTGCTGTTGAAGCCGCTAAGGCAGCTGGTGATGCCGAGGGTGTTTCAGCTATCAAGGCTCTCGCTGCTCAAGCTATGCACCCATCTGCTGGTGAGCCAGCACAAGTAGCAGCAGCTACGCAAGCTGCAATTAAAGCTGTTAAACCAGCTGTTAATTGGGCAGGGTATAAATTTTCGACAAATGAGAGATGTGGGCCAAAGTATGGAAATAAAGCATGTCCTGGTAAACAATGTTGTTCTATTTATGGAGTTTGTGGTGGTTCTACTGGTAAAAAGGATCTTTGGTGTGGTAAATTCAAGGGTTTTGATGGTAAATATAACGGAGAAAAACCATATACTGAATAACGAATATGAAAATTTTTATAAATAATTGAAATTTAAAAACAATTTAAATTATTTAACAGAAAGTGACAAAAATGTCTAAATCCAAGAAAATTGAAGATACATATAAGAAATTAACACAAAGAGAGCATGTTCTTGAACGAAGTGGTATGTATATTGGTTCTGTTAAAAAACAGATGGAAGAACTATGGGTAGCGAAGGAGTCTGATAGTGTTCCTAAAATGGAAAAAACAATGGTTGAGTATTCACCAGGGTTTATGAAGATTTTTGATGAAGTTTTGACTAATGCTACTGACCATTCTTTTCGCGACGCAACTGTTACAACTATTAAAGTTGAATACTCCAAAGAAACAGGAGAAATAAGTGTATGGAATAATGGTAGTGGTGTACCTATTCAGTTACATAAAGAACATAATATTTATGTTCCAGAACTTATATTTGGACATCTTCTTTCTGGTAGTAATTATGATGATACCACTACTAGAACTGGTGCTGGTACCAATGGTCTTGGAAGTAAATGCCAGGCACTTGATACAAAAATACCATTATGGAATGGTGAAATTAAATTAGCTAAAGATATTAAAATAGGAGACACACTTATTGGAGATAATGGGAATAAAAGAACAGTTTTATCAACTGTTTTTGGTAAAGGTAAAATGTATGAAGTAAGTCAAAATAGAGGTGAAAGTTATAAAGTTAACGATGAACATATTTTAACATTACATATGCCAGATCATAAAGTAATTTTTTGGAATAATAATGGTTGGTCTATTTTATGGTGGGACCATACAAATAACAAAATTAATACAAAATTTATAAAAGCTATTAATGAAAATATAAAATGTGAAGAATGTGGTATAATTTTGAATAGTAGATTAAAAAGACATTATTCAAGACAACACCCTGATAAAAAATTACCAATAAAACAAAGAAAATCACCTAATAATAAACCAGATATGAATAATGAAAAAATTTTAAAAACATATAATGAAATAGTTGAATTTTCAAAAAATATTGAAGATAATAATGTATTTGATATATCTATTAAAGATTATCTTGGTTTATCAAAAACTACACAAAGTAGATTAGCTGGAGTTAGAGGTCAATGTGTAAATTGGGAATATCAAGATATTGAATTGGATCCATATGTTTTAGGATTATGGTTAGGTGATGGTATGAAGTCTGGATATGCGTATTCTTGTAATGAGGAAAGTGATTATGAATTGATAGATTATCTTACGGAGTGGGGATTAAAAAATGATGCTAAATTAACATTATCAGAAAAAAATAAATACTGGTATAAAATTTCATCAATAAATAATCCTAATACTTATGGTTATGCACCTCTTAAAAATTTATTAAAAAACTATAATTTAATTAATAATAAACATATCCCAAAAGAATATCTTATTAATAGTAGAGAAGTAAGATTAAAAGTATTAGCTGGTTTTATAGATACAGATGGAACATTATCAAGAGATGGTACAAGGATAGGAATTAGTCAAAGTTGGAAACACGAACAATTAATACTTGATGTATTATATTTAGCTCGTTCATTAGGATTTTGTTGTTCTATGACATCTGGTATGGCAAAATATAAATTAAAGAATGGAGAAAAAAAAGAAAGCAAAGCTTATTATGTTAATATTTCAGGAAACATTGAAGATATTCCAACAATATTATTAAGAAAAAAATGTAACAATACAAAAACACAGAATACTGGTCAAATTAAAATTAAAGAAATTGAAGACATGGATTATGTAGGTATTCATATTGACGAAAATGAAAGATTTTTGATTAACGATTTTACGGTAACACATAATTGTACTAATATATTTTCAAGTAAATTTATTGTAGAAACGATTGATTCAGATGAAAAGAAAAAGTTTGTTCAAGAATTTAGTAATAATATGACTGAAAGAACAAAAGCTAAAATTACTAGTAATTCGAGTAAAAGTTATACGAAAATTACATTTATTCCAGATTATGCCCGTTTTGATATGGAAGGTCTTGAAGATGATACTATTCTTCTTATTAGGAAACGTGTATTGGATTGTATTGCTTGTACAAACGGGAATGTTCAAATTTATTTGAATGGTGAGAAGTTAAAAGGCAAGGGGCTCATTGATTATACTAAGTATTTTTTTGAGGGTGAAAAAGTTATAAGTGAATTTCATACAGAAAGAATTAAAAATAAAAATGGTGAAGTTACTGAATATGTATGGGAGTATGCTATTGTACCGTATAGTCATTTTGAACAAGTATCATTTGTAAATGGTAATTCTACCACTCAAGGTGGTAAACATGTTGATTATATTCTGTATCAGATTATTAATAAACTTAAGAAAATGTTGGAAGAAAAGAAAAAGTTAAAAGAACTTAAACCAAATTTTATCAAAGACAAGTTATTTTTATTTTTAAGAGCAACAGTTGCCAATCCAGCATTTAATAGTCAAACAAAAGAACAATTAACAACTCAATCAAAAGATTTCGGATGTAATATTACAGTTTCTGATGCATTTATCACAAAGTTATATAAAAGTTCTATTACAGAAGAAATTGTAGAATTTTGTAAATTAAAGGAGTCGGCATCTCTTAGTAAGCAGACAGATGGTAAAAAGACAAGTAGAATTTTTATTCCCAAACTTGAAGATGCACTATGGGCTGGTACAATTAAATCTAATCAATGTACATTAATTTTAACAGAAGGAGATTCAGCAAAGACGTTTGCTATGTGGGGTAGAGGTATTGTAGGTCCTGAAAAATATGGAGTTTTTCCATTAAAAGGTAAGGTTTTAAATGTACGTGATGCTACTATTTCTCAATTAATTGGAAATGAAGAAATTAATAGTCTTAAACAAATTATTGGATTAAAGCAAGACAAAGTATATAAAGATACATCTGACCTTAGATATGGTAAAATAATGGTGTTAACAGATGCTGACGTGGATGGAAGTCATATTAAGGCACTTCTTGTAAATTTCTTTCACTATTGGTGGCCAAGTCTTATTAAGATGGATTATATTCAAACACTAAAAACACCAATTGTTAAAGCAATTAAAGGTAAAAAAGTTGTGGAGTTTTTTACTGAACAGGATTATCTAAAATGGAAGGAAACTGGAGGTTTAAATGGTAGTCAACCTAATTTGAATACATATCAAGTACGATATTTTAAGGGATTAGGTACATCAAAAAAAGAAGATGCAAAAGATACATTTAAACGACTTGAAGAACTTAAAGTTGATTACTATTATAAAGACAAGGCATGTGATGAATCTATTTTGTTAGCATTTGAAAAAGATAAAAATACAAAAGCTCCTAAGAAAAAAGGAGATAATGATGATGCATCTGATGTTTCTAATAATGACGTCATAGTACCCATTAAATGTACTGATAAACGTAAAGTGTGGTTATCAAATTATGACAAATCTAGTTATGTAGATGTTAAAGAAAATCGTGTCAGTTATCAAGACCTTATTAATAAGGAACTTATTCATTTCTCAATTTATGACAATTTACGTTCAATCCCAAGTTTATGTGATGGTTTAAAACCATCTCAGAGAAAAATTGTGTATTATATGTTAAAGAAAAATAAGACTCAATTAATTAAAGTAGCTCAATTATCTGGATATGTTTCAGCTGAAACTGGTTATCATCATGGTGAAGCGTCTTTACAAGGTGCAATTATTGGATTAGCACAAAATTTTGTTGGAACAAATAATATTAATTTATTGTATCCAGATGGTAATTTTGGTAGTAGATTACAACAAGGAAAGGATGCTGCTAGTCCGAGATATATTTTTACTAGACTTAGCGATATTACACCATTATTATTTAATTCGGATGATACTCCATTATTAGATTTTTTGGATGATGATGGTACACCAATTGAACCAGAATGGTATTTACCAATTATCCCAATGGTCTTGGTAAATGGATGTGAGGGTATCGGTACTGGATATTCTACATATATTCCAAGTTATAATCCAAAAGATATAGTTACAAACTTGATTAAGATGATTGATGATGAAGATTTTCAACCATTGCCTATGAAACCATACTTTAAAGGGTTTCATGGTACAGTTCAAGAAATAGAAAATGGAAGTTATATTACAAAAGGTAGATGGGAAAAATTATCTGACAAACAAATTAAAATCACAGAAGTTCCAGTTGGAACGGGTATCACAATTTATAAAGAGTTTTTGGAATCACTAATTGAAAATAATTTAAGTAAAAAGGTAAGTGATAAGACTTCAAAAACTAAGAAAAAGAAGTTTGAATTAAAGGATGTTCAAAATAAGACAAAGGATGAAAATGATGATATCTGCTTTATTGTAGAATTCAAGAGTGAAAATGACTTGGAAGATTTAATTAAATCTGGTACACTTGAAAAGGAATTAAAATTAGTAAAGTCATTTAGTACTAATAATATGTATTTATTTAATGAAAATTTGATTCTTACAAAGTATAATACACCAGTTGATATATTGTTAGATTTCTTTGATATTCGTATTCAATATTATATTAAGCGTAGAAACTATATTATCAAAAAGCTCAAACGAGAACTGTTGATTTTAGAAGCAAAGGCTCGATTTATTAAAGAATACATTGAAGGTGAACTTCAAATCAATAAGAAATCTAAAGATTATATTATAGCTCTATTAGAAGAACGTGAGTATCCACTTGACGAAGAGTCATATGATTACTTGTTGAGATTACCAATTTACTCCTTAACTTTAGAAAAAATTAACGAACTTAATAAACAATGCGAAAATAAAAAACGAGAGCTACAATTCATCAAGAATAAAACTCCAGAAGAATTATGGAAGATTGACTTGGAAGACTTGATTAAAAAATTATAAACTATCACATCATTTTTGACTTTCTTTTAGATTTTTTAGATTTTGAACGTTTTTTAGACTTTCTTTTAGATTTTGAATGTTTTTTAGATTTTCTTTTAGATTTTGACTTTCTTTTAGATTTTCTTTTAGATTTTGAACGTTTTTTAGATTTTCTTTTAGATTTTGAACGTTTTTTAGATTTTCTTTTAGATTTTGACTTTCTTTTAGATTTTTTGGCTGATGCATTTACCATTTTTTCTATATATTGTATATCATCTGTATATTTTTTAGAGTTAAGAGGAGCTGTATTTCTGGATAACACACGTATAGCATTTAGTTTACGGATTAATGTGGCGAAGCCGTAAGCTTCAAGTGATTTTTTAAGTGCTTTATGTCTAATACTTTTAGTATCATGAATATGATATCCATATTTAGTTAATGAACCAGATTTAAGTTTTGGTAAAACTCGTTTAGGCATGATGCCTCTACTTCTTAAAGAAGAACTTTTTACACACGCGCTTTTAACTTTAACACCTGATTTTTTAGTATATCCTTTTCTGGATACAGTGCCTTTAGGACAAGATTTTCGTGAATACATTATAACTAATTTTTTAGTTATAATCTCGCAATAAAAAAATTTTAAACAATTTTAGATTTTTGTAATAGAAAACACGACATGCCATTCCACCAAGTTTTCTTTCCGTGATGTTCTGGCATATTTTTTAAGTCGTCTTCACTTACAAACTCTTCGTGTCTAAATAGTACATTACAATTTAATTTATCGATGGCTCTCATCGTTCCATCGCGGACATTTGGCCAATTCCAATCGTCGACAATAAAAATAAACAAGTCTTCTAATATAGGATAGTAATATTCTAAAGATTTAAAATGGTCTAATTCAGCATGGTCACCATCAAATAAATATACATTAAAGGGCCCCATATCTATCTCGTCTAAATTAACCTTCCAGCAGTCACTTTCTAATAGGAAAACTTCAGAATCCTTAGCATATTTTGCCATATTTGTCATAAAAATATTTGGGTCTCCACCGAATTGGCACCAATTATCAATAAAGAGTGCACTAATTTTATTTTTATAAGCAGCACTCATACTAGAACTTCCATTCCATGTTCCGATTTCCAAGTATTTAATATTTTGAACTTCGTCAGAGTTACATATATTATTATAAAAATGACGTGTTCTAGTTCCTGTATAACCATCATATTCTAGAATTGCTTTACCATCTTTTGTCTCTGGATCAATTTTGGATTTTCCAGCTCTTGCATTGATTAGAGAATTCGTAATATGATGAATAAGTCTCATAACATTCTCTGGAAATGGTGGGGTTCCTTGGGTGTGGTAAATATCTAGGTACTTATTTAAAGTTAAATAAGAATCTGGTTCTTGTAACATTTTATAAAATATATTAATAAAATATAATCAAAATTTAAACTAATGGTTTAAATTGTCGTTAAAAAATACAATTATTTTAACAGATTATTCATATATATATTAGTTAGATATTATTAGATATGAAGATAATTGTTTAAATTGTCGTTAAAAAAATACAATTATTTTAACAGATTATTCATATATATATAATTTTAATATGAAGATAATTGTCGGTATTGTTGCGTCAGATAATTCAAATTATACGGAATTTAAAAAAGTATGGGTAAAAAATATATCACACGTTAAAAAAGATCCTGTTTTATCACAGTTATATGATTTTTATTTCTTATATTCAGATTCAAATGGGACTAGTAAAAAGATAACGTATAAGGATACACAACAATTATTGTATGTAGATTTCTACGATAAAGAGGACCAATTTGAATCTATAAGTCATGGTATATTTGCAAGAACAGTAAAATTTTTTAATTATATGATAAATTTATTTGATTTAGAGAATGGCACTTCTTATTTAAAACATAGAGATGATGGATTATTTTTTGTAAGAACAAACTTGTCGACTGTTTTTGATTTTAAGTTAATGTCTGAATGGTTCAAAGACAAGCCAAAAACTAATTTCTTTGGAGGTTCATTTAATGGTTTTTATAATGGATTACATACTAGTATATCAGGAACTAATTTAATATTTTCATTAGATACAATGATGTATTTAACTCTTAATAAAGATAAGATTGATATGAGTATTTATCTAGAAGATGAGGCTATTTCCCAATTGATTATATATAATTTAAATATATTTATTATAAATGTTAAGAGATTAGATTTTATAGAGATGGAAGAAGTGTATTTATCACAGGGTAATATATGGCCAGCTACACCTAATTCTATTATTTATCATAAAGCAGAAATAGGTGACAATGATATATTTAGTTTTAGATTTAAAACATTTAATAGAGATAATGATGTTATTGTGATGAATCGTGTAGTTGATGAATTATGGAATGATAATTATAATTTAAGTGATACAGTTCAGACAGTATCTAATATGTATGAACCAACATTACCATTAAGTGAAGAGGCTCCTACATATGGAAAATTGTATTCAAAATGCCCCTTTAGAATTTTTAATTTAGACTTTAGTGAAATCACACAGAATGACTGGACATTAAAAATTGAATAATAAATAAATTTATCAGTTAATTGAAGATGATTGTACCATCAAACTTTCGCCTTGGTTATGCGTGTATTTGTACGGAATTACGTAAAAATGATATATTTGCATCTCGTACTGTAAGATTAGCTACACTTAAGTCAAAAGGTATTGAATATGTTAAAGAGCTTGCATTAAAAAATTTAAGTGACCTTTTAACTATTCTTAAATGGAATAAAGATAATGGTATTTACTTTATGCGTCTTAGTTCAGAAATGTTTCCTTTTGCTGGACATCTTGTACATGGATATTCTTTAGATTTCGCTGACAATTTATTAAAGGAAATAGGGCAATATGCTCGTGATAATAATATGCGTTTAACTATGCATCCGGGTCAATATGATGTTTTGTCTAGTCCAAGTGAAATTGTAATTGCAAATACTGTTAGTGACTTGAAACATCATTGTGATATTCTTGACCGTATGTGTATGGGGCCTGATAGTGTCATGATTATCCATGGTGGAGGTGTATATGGTAATAAACCAGAAGCTTTAAAACGTCTTGAAGAAAATATTGTAAAATTACCAGAAAATGTTCGTAATAGATTAGTATTAGAGAATTGTGAAATGGCTTATTGCGTTGAAGACCTTTTGGACATAAGTGAGAATGTAGGTATTCCTATTGTTTTAGATTTTCATCATGATGATATCCATGGGTCATCACAACCAATTCATAATTATTTTAACAGAGTTTTTGCTGTATGGCATAAAAGAGGTATTAAACCAAAGGTACATGTTAGTAATAGTGTCCCAGGTGTAAGTGGAGATGCTTCAAAAACAGCAAGACGTAAACATTCTGATTATATTCGGTTTTTACATGATTCTTTATTAACTATTACTTTTCCAATAGACGTGATGTTGGAATGTAAAATGAAAGAGCAAGCACTTTTAAGATTAAAACCAATAAATTTAAAGGAATTCTTTGATCACCGTCCCACATCGCCACTATCAAAAAAGTCAATATCAAAGCGTGCTCCAAAAAAAATAAAAAAGATATAGAAATTGTAGATTTTGTTTGATTTAAAAATAAATAAATGTATATAATATAAATGTTATATACATTCTTTGTATTATTTAGTGGTATTTACCTAGGACAAGAATTTGATATTCTTCCATCTGTAAGAATTATTGTAGGAAATTTAATGGTATATTTAAGGAGATTACCAGACCCTGTAAGACCCGAAAATGTAGTTAATGCTACTAGATGGTTTGAAAATGTTAAAAAATATTTTTTCTAGTAATTATAATTACAACCACGTACATTAAGGCAAAAAGTTATTTAAAGATATTCATTTTTATTAGTTAAATATATGAACGTGTATACATTTAAAGTAAAGATGTCTTGTTATGGGTGTGTAGGAGTTATTATTAAGGCATTAACTGATACTGGGATAAAGAGTGTCGATGTTAATTTTGAAAATCAATTAGTGTATGTAAAGAGTGACAAATCAAATCAAGATATTTCACAATTAATTTCATCAACTGGTAAAATCCCTATCTTAATTAAATAAAAATGAATTTAAAGATAATATATTTTAATTAATATAAACATCATGAGTAGAATTACATTGATAAAAAGTAATATTAAAAAGAACTCGCCTATTTACATAGTTGATTTTTTAAATATCTTCTCTGATTTTAGAGAAATCAAGTATAAAATGTCGAATGTAGATTTTCATTCTGTAAAACATGTTAATAAAGAGAAGGATACATTAGATTTTTTCAAGATTTTTTTTACAAAATATATATCATACACTGGTATTAAAAGTGATGGTAATTTTTTGTTTGTTATGAAGAAAATCACAAACTATGATAATGTGTTGTATAAAGTTTTAGAATTATATGAAGAGTTTAATATTAGATTTATTATTATAGAAAGCAAATACGAATTAGATATTTTAGATAAAAATAAAGATGATTTTTTATGTCAATATATTTTTAGTTATTTGATATCTAGTAATGACAATTGTATTTTAATATCAAATGATAAATATAGAGATAGAGAAATATATGTAAAGGAATTTAGTAATAATAGTTCAACCTTTATAAGAGTGTTAAAAAAAACAAATAATAATAATTTAATTGAAAGTGCGTTATTGAATATTGATATAGAGACTATATTATGTAATAAAATTCTTACTCAAATATGTAAGAGGTGCACTATACCAAAAAATAAATTAAGAAATATTTTGTAATATGTAACCGTGAATTTTTTTTATTATATTAAGTATAATAAAGAATGAATAACAATACTCGTAAAATTCCTAATATATCTAATTTACATGCTGAAAGACTTGTAAAAGAACATGCTAAAAATGAGATTTTTACCATAGTTTTGAATAAATGTATTGAACAAATTATGGAGACAAATTCTAGAACAGAGCATACATTTATATATTTTGAGGTGCCTAATATAATTATAGGATTTCCGGGATATGATAGATTAGCATGTGTGCATTTTTTAATACAAGAATTAACAAAGGAAAATTATAAAGTAGAGTTTATTGAACCTTTTTATCTATATATTGATTGGAGTAAAAACACTAAATCTAAAACGATTGATAATTTAATGATTCAAAATATTATTCCAACTTCAAATCCGGGTAAATTAAGAGAACAAACAAAAGAGCTTTTAAAGAAATACCCGAATGCATCTAAAATAGTTTTTGAATATGAAGATAGTAGAAAAAACTCTGCGTCTTTAAAAAATAAAAAAAATAAAAAATAAAACATAAGATAATATGAAAGCTGGTTTTTGGAGTAATAAACCAGTAAAAATTTCTATAGATGGAACTTTTAATAATATATATAGTAAAGATGATATTTTAAGCAAGGTGAACAAAGAGATTAAAGAAAATAGATTCAAACTAGAGTATTCTATACTTGATGGAAATGAGCTTAGCGTGACATCTAATAAAATTCATGAAATAGTTGAATTTATAAACATAAATTATATTGGATCAATGCGGGACTCATTCAAGTTAATATATACAGATGAACTCTTCTCATTTTATTGTAAGGATTCTATTATATTAGAATTTTATCCACAAAGTTCTTGTGTATCATCGTCATCTAACTCAAGAAAAGTAGTAGGGTATGTTGTAGGTAAAAAATGTAAAATAAGTTTATATCATTCTATATTTGATACATCAGAAGTTAATTTTCTATGTATTATTCCTAACTTACGCAGTTTAGGATTATCATCTTATATGATAAATGTATTAACAAAAGAAATTATATTAAAGTATGATGTTACAACATCGCATTATACAATATCGGCTCCTATTAAAACTCCGTATTTTGGAGAGAAGAGTTTTTATTATAGATTTATTAATGTATATAATCTACATAAAATAAAGTTTATAAGCAACACACACAAGTCGTACAATATATTTAATTATGATGAACAATATAATTATACAATCAAATATATAAATGGTTGTGGTATAGATTCTATATTAGGCACATCTTTATATGATAAATATATATCTTATTGTAAAAATACATATGATATTTATGATATAGCTAACTATGAAGAGTTTAACAAAAGTTTTTTTAATAGTATGTTTCATCATTTCATTATATATAATGGTGGTAAGGAAGTAGTGTCATATGTATCATTATTTAGATTAGATACTTTTAATAACAATATGAAGATGAGTATTAAAACTGGATATTATTATTATATGTTTTTCGAGAATAAATCTAAAATTGTCAATGATTTAGAATATATTAACAAGTATATATATGATAATCGTATTTTTGATATGTTGACATTTACTGATATTTTTAATGTTGATTATGAGAGTATGAATTGTATTAAAGGTTCAAGTATATTAAGATATTATTTGTATAATATAAATATACCATTAATAAATAATAAGAAGAATGGGTTGATTACGATTTAGCTGAAGAAATTATCTTGAATCTATAAATACTATTTTTAAGGGGGGGGTTAGGACCCATGTTCAGTCAAGATGGATTAAAATATGATTTGATTTAATTTGTTAAATATGATTCTTTTTTTTAATTACATATTATAAATATGGATTCTGACATTTCATATAATTATTTAGTGATTGATAAGTATAAAAATAAAAGAGGAGAAGATACTACTGAATTAAAAGAACATGAGGGAAAGCTAATCATTAAACAATATTCAGGTATTAATAGTGATAATTTTATTATTAAGAAATACGATGGTAAAAAGATATCCTTTTCATTTTTTAAATTAAATGGAATTTATTATATTAATATTAATGGAGAGCATATTATAGATTATAAAAAGTTTGTAAACATACAACAAATTTCAAAAATAGAACAAGAGGGTGATAAAATGTCTTCAATTAAAGTGAAAAATGCATATATAGGCGATATTATGATACATAATTGTGATCCAGAAATTTTTCAAAAGGCGTTAAGTGTAATGTCTAACTACATGAAAAATAAATCTAGTTATGTTTCAGATTTAATGCATTTTGTATTTAGTTAAAGAAATGAGGGGTTAATTGAATGTGGTGATTTAATTCATATAGATGTATAGTATAATTGATAATATAATAATAAGATTATGCATTGTATACAAAGTTTTTTTGTATCCATCACTATCATACCCAAAACCATAATTTCGTAATTGTCCATTTGGTTTAAATGATATAGATGGTTTAACTAGATAAAAAATCAAGATAGTTCCTAAAAGATAAGGGAGTATTTTTTTGACTTTATCTGAGAACATCTTTAATATAACTTAATATAACGTATTAAAAAAAATTCTCAAAAATGATATAAATATAAAATGAATGTTTTTGAATAATAAAAATTTATACAAGAATAAATTTTATTTGATAATCTTATTAGAAATGATATGTCACTTACATCCCTATACTATAAATCATTTACGTGATGCAGAATGTATTAAATACTTAGGGCGTGGGGGATTTGGTGAAGTAAAGTTATATAAATGTAAAGATAAAGTTGATGGGTGTAGTTGTAATCAGATTTTTGTAGTTAAACAAATCAAATATAATAAATTTAAAAAAACAGATTTAAGAAAGAATCTCTTGAATGAATATACGATTGGTACATTACTGCATCACCCATGTATAAGAGAAACATTAGATGTTGATTTAGAAGACAATTCTATTATTTTTGAATATTGCCCAGGTACTGATTTTTTAAATTTATTGAAATCAGATTCTTTAAATAACAAAGATGGAATTATGTATTTTAAACAATTAATAGATGGTATATCATATATGCATAATATAGGTATAGCTCATATGGATTTAAAATTAGAAAATGTATTAGTTGATTGTATAACTAAAAAGATTAAAATTATTGATTTTGGAGAAGCACGTGTATTCCATGATTCGCTTCATATTTCAACTATTATTCCAGATAAAGGTCTACATGGAACTTTACCGTATATTGCCCCTGAAGAGTTTGACGATAATGAATACAATCCAGAAAAAGTAGACGTTTGGTCATGTGGTATTATTTTATATGAGATAATTTATAAAACACTTCCATGGTATAAGGCAAATATAACCGATAATAGATATAAAAAGTATTTATATAATAGAAGCACTAATAATTGTGATAGTTTTTTACCTCATTATCCTACTAGGAATTTACTTTTATTAATGCTAAATCCTAATTCAGACAGAAGATGTCATATTGAAGAAGTTAAGGCTAATCTAAATGAAGTAAATGAATGAAGTAAATGAATTAATATAAATAATATATAAATAAATTAAATGTCGGATTAATTTAGTTAAAATTTTTTTATATACTATTATTAACTATGAATCTATCTACAGCAGAACTACATCCAAGTCAGTTTCAAATTAATAATGGTAATAATCTTAAACAACAAAGAACATTATTAAGTGTAAGACAAGAGCGCGAAAAAACTTTAGAAGTTGATGACCTTAAAAAGCTTACATCTCCTGGTAAGTATAATTTTACAGTTGATGATAATACGCTTAAAGGTTCTAATACAAACAGTTTATTTAAAAATTTATATGGTGAAACACTATTAACATTTTTGTATTTTTCACAACAAAATATAGATAATGTACAAAAATTAATTAGAATGTTAGTTTATAAACACACAAAAGAAGTAATTGATAATCAATCAAATACAGAATTGCTTGTCGTTATGAGAAGTATATTTTTAGCATTTTCTAATCATCCAAAGTTACTTGATGAAAGTATGTCTGAAAATGTAAAGAAAAGGCTATTATTACAATATACGGATGAAGTAGATAGATTAAATCAATTAGTTATTGATAGTACGGTCCCTTTAATTGTGAGTCAATTACAACAATATTTAGTTTATTTATCGGATGCTAGTTCTCCATTACGTGTTATGGAAAAACCATTAAGTACAACTGTTAAAGGAACCAAGACTTATCGAAGTCAAACACAAGTTCTTTTAGGTAGTGACCTTTAAGAATAATGAATTAATTCTTTTATCATATTTTTTAAATAACGTATTATCATTACTTTATTTGAATTTGGTTTTTTTAATTCTTCTATAATTTTATGTAAACTAGAAACTAGATGCATAGTTTTATGAACTGGAACAAGTGGCTCTTCTGTAGGTTTAACAGGTTGCGATGGTGTAGGTACAATTGGTGGATTAGGTAATGGTATTTCATCTAATTTTGGTAATACATTTTGATCAAATTCACCTACGACGTTTCCAGGAGGTGATGTATTGAATGATATTACAACAGTATCATCTGATATAGATATACCTATACCAAATGTTTTACTATTTTTCCATACTAGACATGTAAAATGTCCTGTTTCTGAACTAAAACTAGGTTTGGAAAAGTTATAATATTTAACCTCTTTATACCATAAATCTATACTTAACTTGATAAGGGTCATGATATCATTACCATAACCTTTAAAATAAGCTAAATTTTCTCCATATAATTGTGAACCACTATGTTGAAATAAATTATTTATAACTAGATAGTTGGCCCAGGTTTGTGAATAAGTGCAAATTGTCTCGTCCCAAACTAAATTAGGTGCTTGGTGAGCCTTTCTATATTGATTTATATATTCCGTAAGCTCCATTTTTTGTCCATCTGTTAAAGATGGTTGAAACGGCATGGGTGCTTGTAAAATAACAGACATCTGTGTTTGTTATACAATTATACAACAAATTAATTAAATCAAATTATAATTTAATTAATTTATATATACTTATTCTGATGATGACTCTGATTCAAGTGAAACTTCACTATCTTGTGCATTTTTTGGAGGAACACGATAGCCACCTTGGCCATTACAATCATCCCATAAATCTTCAATTATATATTTTTGAACAATATAACATTTATTAAAAATGTCTGTTAATAATTTACGACGGTCTTTTTCTGCCATATCAGTTTTCTCATATAACTCTGGTACAGAATTAATATATTGGTAGAAATTATAATAACTCATACCTAAATCTGTTAATACATTTTTACGTGTAGGATTAAAATACTCTTCGGTATGGTCTGAATAGTTCTTGTATAAATCTAACTTAATAGGTAAACGTTCTAATAATAACAAATTAGCATAGTATTGAGAAACATCATGAGCATCTCTTATAACATCTAATTTATCATTAAACGAATATTTATTATATGAACAAATATATACTTCTTCAGGAATTGCTGGCTTCCCCTGACCCATTTTATTATTATATAATATACAAAGGTTAAAATAAATTTTTATAAAAACCCTAATAAATTAATATAAAATATTTATAATATGATATCTTATATATTATACTCCA
>Ga0208133_1000170_pt1 | contig 25961 bp, 23 predicted proteins | sample ColrivemetaGS535_FD_187595 | JGI IMG/M metagenome (GOLD analysis project Ga0208133, IMG submission 187595) | Estuarine microbial communities from the Columbia River estuary, USA - metaG S.535 (SPAdes) (version 2) | ecosystem: Environmental > Aquatic > Marine > Intertidal zone > Estuary | place... | reverse complement strand
TTTTTAGTTTACGTTAAAAAATGTTAATTTAAAACTTTAATGTTATTAAAAGTAAAATGAGTGAAGTTGAAAAGGTTAATTCTATTGATGAATTTTTAAGTGAATATCAACAGTTGACATCCGTTTATAATAATGCTCAGGAAATTTTAGCAAAAGAACAAAAGACGGATAATGAATTATATATGAAATGTATACAGTTGTCAGGTAAATGTATTAGATATTTAGATAATATTAATCCATTTGTTTCATATAGACATAAATCTGAAATTTGCACAACATATTATATTAGTGCAGAATTGTTGGTACGAACAGTTGGATTGCATATGAATAGAAATGGATTTGATGAAAAGGAGCGTAATACTTTATATATGGCAGTTGCTCATTTACGAAAGGTTCTTGGTCTAGATCCATTTAATAAACGTGCAATGGAGATGTTTAAGCTAGTGTTTTTATATTTGACAATTTTTAATCCAAATGCTGAAGAAAATTTAGTATTATTGAATCAGATTTTGATAGTTGATCCATGTGATTATCAGTTGCATTACAACTTTGGGTTTATGTATCATAGGGCAAATAAATTAGACAGTAGTGTTTATCATTATAAATTAGCGATTGGATTAATCGATTTGGTTATGCGAAATGAAAAGGATGATCATCAATCGTTGATTTTAAGGCAATTCAAGATTAAATGTTTAAATGGTTTAGGTAGTGTTTATTTTACTATTCAAGATAGAGAAACTGCAATGTATTATTTCAAATTGGCTTATGAAATTGATCCTAATGATCCTGATGTAAATAATCAAATAGGTGTTGTTTATACTGAACTTCGATTTACAGACAAGGCAATCGAGCATTATATGCGTGGTATTGAAAATTACAAGCAAGCTCATATTTCAGTTGATAAAGAAATGTTGATTGCTAGTATGTATATGAATATGGGTTTAGCAAAATGTTACGAATGTGATTTTATAGGTGCAATTGATGGGTATAACAAGGCATTAAAGTATAAACCTAGATTATCATTGGCGTATCAAAATAAATTGTTGGATTCTAATTATATTTCTCATTTAATTGAAGATCCAATGTATATTTCTAGAATTCACAAAGCAATTAATAAAATTTATCCAGTTGTAATAGATGATTACAAGGTATCTTGTCCTGATTATAAAGTTAAAATGGATATTATTACATGTGAATCAAAGACGGATTTAATTAAACGTGGAACAAAGATTCATATTGGATTTGTATCAGGTGATTTTATTTGTCATCCAGTTAGTTATTTCTTACATAGTATACTACGTCATATTAATTATGATTTATTTGATGTTACATGTTATTCACAAAAGGTTGTAAAATTAGAAGATTTATTTCCTAGATGTAAATGGGCTGTTGTCAAGAATATGTCAAATGAAGATTTTAAACACAAGATTCAACAAGATAGAGTTGATATTTTGTTTGATTTATCAGCACATACAGGTGATAATAGATTGGATACATTTGTTTTAAAGCCTGCTCCTATTCAAATTAGTTATTGTGGTTATCCAAACTCGAGTGGTATTAAATCGATGGATTATAGAATTACTGATAAATTTTGTGATAGTAATAAGAGTCAAAAATATTACCAAGAGAAACTAGTATTTATGGATAAGTGTTTCTTGGCATATACTCCAAGTATGGGTATCAATGATATTCCAGCTATTGATGAAGAACAGTTGTGTATTAAAAATGATTATATTACATTTGGGTCATTTAATAGATTTAACAAGATTAATGAGATGGTAGTAAGTGTGTGGGAAAAGATATTACAAAGGGCTCCAACTGCTAGATTTGCAGTTAAAACAAAAGAATTTTTGACACCAAAATTAAGAGAAAAGTTTTTAGATAGATTCAAGGATAAATCCGTATTAGATAGAGTTATTATTATGCCTTATTCAGATACTTATAGTGAACATTTACCAGATTATAACAAAATGGATATTTCATTAGATACATTCCCTTATTCGGGAACTACTACGAGTTGTGAAAGTTTAATGATGGGTGTCCCTGTTCTTACACTTTTTGATAAAGTAAGACATTATCATTCTCAAAATGTTACAACTAGTTTAATGAAAAATTGTGGATTAGATGAATTTGTAACAGATTCACAAGAAGCATACATTGAACGAGCAGTTTGGTATGCTAATAATTTCAAGTCATTAAGTGGTTTAAGAAGCAGAGTTAGAGATGCTTTTGTCAAAGGACCAATTTGTGATTATTCAGGATTTACAAACGAATTTGAAGATAAATTAATTAGCTTGTATAAAGATCACAAGTGGTAAATACATAAAAATATCTGCAAGTCCACGTCCGTTAAACGTCATTTAAATTAAAAATTGAATTTTATATAAAATTATATAAAATTGTATCAAGAATGTCTTCGCCTTTTGAATATTACTTTCCGCCAATTTTTTCTTCTAAGAAAATGACTGAAGAAGACAATAAGCGTTATGAATTGCTTATTGATTGTCTGTCTTCTCCTTACAGATCCGATTCATTTGAAACATCGTCTATTGTATCCGAAGAGTCTATTGTGTCTATTCAATCAGATAATTCAGAAATTGAGATAATGATTGACAATAAGGATATTGGAAAAGTTATTGGCAAGAGAGGTGATATTATTTCAAAAATCAGACGAGAGTCTGGTGCGACAATTAAAATTTTCGATAAGCGTTTTGGAATGATGCGTAAGATTAAGATTTGTGGAAAAGAATCAAATGTTGAAGTTGCGAAATATAAGATTATCCAATGTATTCCTATCAATTAAATCAAAAAAATCAAACCAAAAAATTAAATCAAAAAAATCAAATCAAAAAATGAAAAGAAAATAAAGAACTTATCAAAGAGAAAATATACGAATTAAATAAATAAATTGAAATATATATTTTATTAAACTATAGTATTAATATGTATAGTTTAATAAAATATCTTACTGGCTCTAAAACTAAGAAACCAGAGCAACCAAATCCAGAACAACTAGAAACACAACCCATTCCACAAGTAAAAAGTTGCACACGAAATAATAGATGTAATAAAAAATCTACAGTCTATCTTGTCATTGAAAAGGAAACTCAGAATCCATTAGGTATATTTGATAGTATTGAAGGGGCGAAGCAAAATGGGCAAAAAATAACTCATTATAATTGTATTATTGTTCCATTTAGAATAAATGATCCGTGTAAATATTTGTATAATCCAGTATTTGAAGACCGTTAATTTAATCAACGAGTGGTTTTAGAATTTTTAAAGGTTTATCATAGCCCATATCTATTAATTCTTCTGTAACTTTTTCTAATAAATATTGGTCTTTATATATTGATACTATTTCTATATAAGGTGGTAATATAGAATGTTCTTTAATTTCTTTGTATACAATACCTGGTTCTAATATAGCTAATTGTAAGTTTTCGAAAACATTTTGTATACAGAATTCTTTATCTAAAAATAAATAATAAGTTATTGTCATTATTATTTATTAATAATTTTTGTTTTTAAATATTAGAAGATGAACTTGGTAATTAAAGAAGAAGTTAGGTACTTTAGGAAGTAATATTAATTTAAATTGTAGTCTAAAAACTTACCAGATGTGCTTGATTTATATCCAGTAATTACTAATTCGCCAGTGTCAATTTTTTGATGACACCCCTTACACAAACTTACCAAATTATAGGTATTATTTTTATGAAAATGCTTGTCATTGACAAAACCACGATCATCACAGTTTTTTTGTTCATTAATATGATGGGTATCTAATGGTACTTCACCTCGTTTTGGTTTATGATTGCAAACCTGACAATGATCTACTATTTTTTTTTTGTTATATCTACTTCTACCTTTATCTATAACATTTGTTGCATTTGACATTATATCATTTCTAATATCGAATGCCATATCTATAAATTCACTATTTTGAATAATTGATTTGCAAACTTCTAATCCGTATAAATCACTACCTGACCCTGGTTGTAAAGTTCTTTCAAAAACTATAGTACCATCTGGTTTTGTATCAACGCTAATATGACACGTATTTATATATGTTTTATTAAGTTGTTGTACATTAACTAGATTATGTAAATGAGTTGTAAAGAAGAATTTTGTATTGGTTTTCATAAGATGTAACAAAGTAGTTGCTACTATAGCACAACTACTATTAACCTCTGTACCTCTACATAATTCATCGGATAATACCATAGTATTCTTACCACTGCAAGATAATATACGTTGCAATCCACACATTTCGCTAGTAAAACTACTTTTATTTGCAAATAAATTATCACTTAAATCAACTTGGGAAATGACGGTATTGAATGGTGTATAACTAAAACTTTTACAAGGAACATACAAACCAGATTGTGCTAAAACAATGCAAATCCCTACAGATCTTAGTAAACTAGATTTTCCACTACTGTTAAGACCATATACTAACATCCCACCACATTTATCTGTTAATGATACGTCATTGGGTATATATTCTGTATCATTGTTTATTAATTCTATTATAGGATGTCTTAAAGCAGTTGCTATAAAATTACTAGTTTTTGATATGGTTATAGTTGGTTCGCAATAGTTATTTTTACGTGCACACTTTACATTACTTACAGATACATCTAGTAATTCTATAAATTTTGATAATTTTTCAAATAATCCATTGTATTTTTGATAATAATTTTTCAATTGTGTTATATAATGAAGTTTTACACGTTTTACAAGCAAGTCTCTTGTTGTAATTAGTTTATCTGATAATTTATTAGAATCATCAGTTGTGAATTTACACATATTACTCGTTTGTCTTGTTTCAAAATGGATACCTTTGCATTCCTTAACTAATTTTTGATATCTAATTTTTGTACAAGTAAAAAAATAACCATCGTTATCAGTAAATCCTAATTTTACAGTTTGAGTAGACGATTTATTACCCTTTTCATTTACTATTATATTATCATATGTTCCCCTTATCGTTTCTAAATCTTTTTCTAGAGTTGTAATATCACATTTGATTTTATCTAGTTCGGATATTACATTATCATTAAAAAAACTGACAAATTCTTCTCTAGGTGTATTTAACCCCATACGTCTCATATCAGTTAGATTAAATGTCGCAGTATAACCTTGAATATATTCAAAAAAATCTTTTAAATCTTGATCTGTTGGTAATAATTTTGATAAAATACCACGACCCTTTATAAAATCAAATAATTTGCTAATGTTTATATAACTTGTATGTAATTTATCAAATTCATATGGATGTAAGGCTTCCAAACCCATTTTTCTATGTAGTCTATCAAAATCAATAGTTTGTAACAATGACTTGTCTAAAATTTTAAAATCATCATCGTCTAATGCTTGTATACAATTACTCAAGTCATATCTAAATTGAATATCATCAACTTTTAATAATGGCTTGGTTAGTAAACTTCTTAAATGCCGTTTTCCAATTGCTGTATTTGTATAATTTACAACATCAAATACGCTTGTTATTTTATTATTAGTTATTGTTCTATTTGGTAATATATTTAACTGGTGAATTGTATTTAATTCAAGTGATAAGTTATTATCACGATTTATAATATTAGGAAGTTTAAGATTGTTTATATATTTCAAATCGTGTTTAGCAATAAAATCTAATAATAACATGAAATTTAATGAAGACAAATGTTTATCATGTAAATCAAGATATTCTAATGGTTCTACTAAACCAAAGTCAATGTGTTTGTAAATTCTTTTGAAATATTCATTTTGATAAGATATTTTACTATAATCTTTGTATTTATGATTATCGACTGATTGTATTTTATATGTGTAATTATCAAGAGATGATTGGTCATCAAAATATTTTGCAAGAGTATTGATGTATTTGTCGTAGTCAGATGTGTCAGCAGCAGCATTTATAAAAAATATTCTAATTTCCCTAGAGTTGTATCTAGATAAAATTTTGCCCATATCATCTAAACAACTACGAAATTCAGTACTTTTGAATTCGCTAATGTTTTCTGTAATATCTATAGTATTAGTTGTATTGTTAATACTACACACTGAATATATTAATACATTTTTATTTTGCTTTGATAAAACAATTTCTAATGTAATACCTAATAAATTTGTTTCCGTATCGTTAAATGTCTCGAAATCTGGTGATTTTAAACAAGGTGAGTGAACTGCAACAACCCCTCTCTTTACTAATTTACCCCGTTTTTCATTACTTGATTCTAATTGATCAACTATTACAACAGTATAGTTGTTTTCTAATAATGGTGTTAAATATTTCTGTAAATAAGGTATGCCAAATCCACAAAAGTCTGGAAAGGCTCTAGTACTACCACACTCTGATCTTTTAGATTTATTTTTATTTGAAAAATCACAACGAATTATTTCAGATATAATATCTGCATTTCCAATCGTTTCTTGATTGTTTTCAATTTTGTATACTTCATAAAAACTTCCACAAGCATAAAACACACAAGTTTTTTCTCCATATTCTTCTACACTGTTTTTATAAATTTCAAAATACTCATCAATCATATCATGTGGCATTTATACCAAGTTATTAATTAATTTAACTTACTTTTAAATTAAATTAAAATGAATGTAATCTTATGAGAAAGATGGTGTTATTTAATCTTATGAGAAAGATGGTGTTATTATATTTTTAACATCACTTGTATTATTTGGCGGAGAATGAATAGCTACAATCTCCATATTTAAGTCTTCTATCTTTTCAACTACTATAACTGTATATGATTTTTCTAGAAGACTTGGAATTTGTATATAAAATTCTTGTTTATTTACTATTTTATTCTTGGTATTATCTAAAAATCTTAATTGAAATATATCTTTTGAAATTTCAAAAAGAATACACGTGCGATTACCATATATATCTAGACAAGCTTTGTCAAAAATTGCATTTTTATTATCGTCACTTCTTTTTGATTCTTCTATAACTAAATCATTTTGTATTGTATTTTTATTATTTTTTTGGTTTTGTTTTGTTTGAGTATATTTTAGCGCTTGACCTATATCAATACTATAGTCAGTTTTGTTTTTTAAACTATATTGTATAGTTTCCATAAATAGTATTAGTAAAATTATATATCAGTTTAAACAAATACATTTAGTTTTAATTTTAATAAATCTTATTTTTTTTTTATTTATGTATAATATAAATAATTATGGAATACATTCGTCAATCCACGCAATTTTTAGAGAGTAGTTTAGCTTATCCATTGTCAAGCCCATATATAATGGCAGTTTTAAAGATTTCACTTGCTCTATATGGTGCGCAAATTGCACCTAAATCACCAAAATATATTGAAACATTGTTTAAAAATACATTTGTCAAAATTATATTGATCTTCTTTATTATTTACATTAGTGAAAAGGATATTCAACTAGCAATTATATTGGCTGTTATTTATGTTCTTGGTATGAATGTTATTTCAGGACGAGGTATATTTGAATCATTTACTAATTATTCGTCAGAATACAAAGGATCAGGTGCTAAAATGTTGGAACCAAAAACTATGTTATATCCTGGTTGTGAAAGTGTAACTATGGATGATTTGTATAAAATGTTTGAAGGAGATCGATCAAAATTGCAAAATTCTGTACAATATTCTTTTCAAGAACTTTTATTAAAAGCCAACACTAAAAGCTCTAAAGAACTAGTGATGAAATTGGCTTATGCAGCTGGATTACCATATAATCTTTCATTTGATAAACCAGAAACAGCCCCTTATATTGCTACTTTATTGGTTAACTATGGATTTGAAATAAATGATAAGTGTCACCCACCTAAATAGTTAAATTTCAATTTAAAAAAAAAATGAAAATGTATAATAATATTTTCATTTCAAGTAGTTTTAGTAATATGTATGTTGGATATTGGAATTCTAATATTTTTTATAAAAAAGGAGAAATTGTATATGTAGAACAATTAAAAGAATATTTTATATGTACTTTAGAACACGTATCCGATGATGTAACCTTACCTTCAAAAGATGATTTATACTGGATTTATGTATCTTCTATGTTTTTGTCACAACTTGGAGCTATTAATTATTCTGGTATGTTTAATAAAAACGATAATAAAAAGAGACTGAAAAAAAAGCTAAAGATTAAAACTTCAGATGTTAAAAATAACGAAACTGATTCAGACGTTGATCTTAATGTACAAGCTAATGATGATGTCATGAGCGACTTTGATTTGTACGATACTCAAAATGATGAAACTTTTCCAAAAAAAGATAATCAAAAAGATAATCAAAAAGATAATCAAAAAGATAATCAAAAAGATAATCAAAAAGATGACAAAAAAGATGATCAAAAAGATGACAAAAAAGATGACAAAAAAGATGATCAAAAAGATAAAGGAAAAAATATTAAATCATATTCTGATCAGGGAGAATATATTCAAAATGTAAAAATAAATGATCTTAAAAGAAAATTGAGAATGATTGAACAAGATTTAGATGATCATAAAAGGAAGAAATCTAAAGACGAAGATGAAATTACAAATTTAAGAGACAAATTATTGTTGATGAATGTTGATTTGGATACAAAATCATTTATTATGGATAAATATGAGAATACGAGAAAGATGTCTGGAAGTGATCATTCTAAAGGAATGAACTGGTTAAAAACCGTGAATAAAATACCATATGGGAAATACAAAAATATGGCTGTTAGTAAAAATGATTCTGTAGAAATTATTAAAAAATTTTTTACAAGTGTAAAACAAAAATTAGATAAGAATATTTATGGCTTAGAAGATGTTAAACAAGAAATTTTAGAATTTGTTGCTAAAAAAATAACTAACCCAGATAGTAAAGGACATGTTTTGGCATTATACGGTAGCGCAGGTGTTGGCAAGACAAAAATCATAAGATCTTTAGCTGATGCTTTAGAATTACCTTTTTACCAAATCAATTTTGGAGGTCTTAATGATGCTGCAGTTTTAACTGGTCATAGTGAAACATATGTTGGATCAAAACCAGGTAAAGTTGTAGAAATTTTGTCAAATTCTGAATATATGAATCCTATTATATACATGGATGAAATTGATAAAATAGGAGAACATAAATCAACAGAAATTTTTGGTGTGTTAACTCATCTATTAGACGAAGAACAAAATAGTTCATTCCAAGATAACTATTTATCTAATATTAATATTGATTTATCAAAAGTGTTTTTTGTCTTGTCATTCAACGATATAACTAAAGTTGATGAAATTGTTTCAGATAGATTAAAGGTAATATATATAAATCCACCAAGTTTAGAGGAGAAAGTTATCATATGCCAGGATAAAATGATTCCTGAGATTTTATTAAATGTTAATATAAAAGATTACGATACAATTATAATCGATAAGGAAATTATAGAGTATATAATTTCATCAAAAACTCAACCTGAAAAAGGTGTTAGACAATTAAGAAAAAATATAGAAAAAATTATTAATAGATTAAACTATGACATCCTAATACAAAATTTACAGGATTTATGTATAGAAACTAATATAGATAATCAAAAAACAATTGTTATAACTAGATCTTATATAAATGATGTATTAAAACATAAAGAAGATGCTAACTATTTAAGTATGTATTTGTAGTATTCTTATTATACTTTGTATACTTTGTATACTTTGTTTATTTTCGTACAACTAACATATAAACTGCTATAAAAATACATAAGACTCCTATATAAGTATACCTTTGATCTCGTTCTAATATCATTGGAATGTATATTCGCCAAGGCATATCAGCTGGTTTTAAGAATAAGTCATTAAAAAATCCTATAAAACTTGATGAAATATTAGTGTTAATATCACGTAATGGTAAATTAAATATACTTGATTTTTTATTTTTGTTATACTGTTCCTCTATAATAAGATTGGCCTGTTTATCTATTTGTTCTAATTCCAATGTTCGTTGTTCATTTGGTATAAATGGATTCGTCGTTATACTACTACGTTCTTGTTGTAAAATTGGTATAGCATTTGATATGTTAGCAATCCTGTTAACTGACATTGTTAATTAATATATATCAATAATAAAATTTTTATTAATATATATTACATATTAAATATCAAAGATCATAATATACATTGAAATTATTCTTCTTCTTCTATATTTCCCATTGTTAAATGATCATCATCTTGTCCATTTTCAATTTTTATAGAATTTAATTCTTGATATGAATTTTGATATGATGTTGATGCTAAATTAGATGATGTATTATCTAAAATATTTTGATTATTATAAACACCTCTACTATCACAAGAAATTATATTAAGGTCATTTTGATGATAATATTGCTGGTTTATTTGATTGCTTTGTAAAAATGATTGGAAATATGATAATTTATTAAAAACATCTTTAATTGTTGTATTTATTTTTAAAATAAGAATATCTATCTGTGATGCTGTATTTGGATCGTTTTTATATGTAAATTTTAGATTATCAATACCGTGTCTAGCGTTTTCCAGTTCGTTTAAAATTAAGTTAATGTTCTCACAATTTTTTATGTATTCGTCGGATTGGAAGAAATTTTTGTTCATGTATTTAGAGTTAAGTATATGATGAAGAATATCAATTGACTCTGTAATGACACTGTTCATTTCAAAAATTGCTTGGCGTCTAGAATCACTAGTCATAAATCTTTTTATTGATTGATAAAAAACATCATTTTCTAGAGATATTATACCATCGTAACTTCTTGCGATTCTTCCGTTTTTTTGAATTTTACTAATAATTTTAAGGTTGATCAAAAGTTTATCTGGAATCATTCTTATTAATATAATATAAGAAATTACTTTTTAAAAAATAATTAAACATAAAAAATAGAAAAGTCTTTTATTTTGAGTAAACTCATTTTGCAAATTATCGGCAAATTTAAAAATAAAAATTTATAAAAGTTATTGTGATTTTGTAACATGCAAAGACCAACATGGGATGAATATTTTGTAAATATTGCAAAATTAACAAGTGAAAGAAGTAATTGTATAAAACGCAAGGTTGGATGTATTTTAGTAAAGGGTAAACGTATTTTGTCATTGGGTTATAATGGTACACCAGTGGGTTTTTTGAATTGTTATCAAGGTGGTTGTAAAAGATGTTGTGATCAATATTACGAGATACAGGATAATTCTTCTGGAAAAAATTTAGATTTATGCATGTGTTTACACGCTGAAGAAAATGCTATTTTATTTAATACGCGCGATGATTTACATGGTTCTACAATGTATGTTACTTTAATACCTTGTATAAGTTGTGTTAAAAAAATTTTACAATGTAGAATTAGTCGTGTAGTATATGTTAACAATTACAATGAGATTTTAGATGAACAAAGTAAAACGATATTAGAAAACGGGGGTATTAGTTTAGAAAAATTTATATCTGTTTAAAAAATTGAAAAATATATACCCTATTAACTTTTTAATAAGGTATATGGCTGAAATAAAACAAAAAGTTCAGGATCATGTGTTTATAAAACAACATTTAATAAACCAAATAGGCAATGTTAAAAATGATATTCAAAGTTTATTAGATAAGAAAAGTAGTTTGACAGATAAAATGGAAATATCTAAATATATGGAGCAAAAACAAAAAAAAATGGCAATTTTAAAATCCTTAAATGATAAATTAAAAGATGTAAATAATAAAGAACGTATTGAAATTCAAAAAAGAAATGAAATACTATTTGTTAATCGAGCAATTGATAATATACAATTTGGAGCAGCAAAGAAAAAAAATAATGGTTTAGCAATGGAAAAAGCAAAACAAGCCAAGGCTGATCGTGATTCTACTAGATTAAAATTCATGGAATATGAAAGAATAGAACAAAAGTATTTGGAATACGATTCAAAAAATGTTCCAGGATGTTTATTTCTGCATAAAAACATATTAAAATCTTATGGTTTATGTCCATATTTGGATATAGATTTGGAAAATCCTTTAAATAGTCTTGATGTAGAAAAAAACAGATTAGATTGGTTAGCAGGTACTCCAGACAAGGGGATGACTTATTTTTCTTTATATAATAATTTATTTATGAAAGATGAAATTGAACAGTTGTTATTACAAAAAAAAACTTTAGAAAATGATATATTTAATTACATAACTAGTTTATTAACACCTTCACAATTAGAATATTATAATAATTCAGAAAGTTTTATACAAGAATACAATTCGTGTAATGTAAAGACAAAACGTTTAAAGGAACGTTTTAAGACAATGATGAATTGGTTATCAATTTTATATTCCGAGACAGATATAGAATTTCATAAATATTTATCTTGTCGATATAATTTGCAAGTTGTTGTAAATATGATAGACTCAAAAGAAACTAAAAAACAACTTACAAATATGGAAAAACTACAAAGATCAATTTCAATTGAACGATTTACAAATTATTTAGCAAAATATTCCGATACCAATGATCTAATAGATACAAAACAAAAATTCTGTATGAATACATTAAAAAACTTAAAACTGGATTTTTATTCGTATTTAACAGATAGACAAAATTTTTTAAATAGGCAAGACATACCAAGTATTAAACGATTAAGGATTTCACAAGAAGGAAAATATCATAAGAAATGGTCTCAATTAACAGATGTTGAAAGATTTGAGCGTTTCAAATCATTTTCGATATATTATGTTGATAAAAATTTAATAGATTCAAAATTGTTAGATAAAAGTTTTAGAGATATAAAAATTAACGAATTGGAAAAATTATTAATAGAATCTTTTCAAATAAAAGATTTGGTATATAAGAATATTACGTGGAATGTTAAACGTGGTATTATAGAAATGATTAAAATACTTAAATATAATGATGATAATACATTTTCGTTATTAAAAAAACAAGTACCTGAAGAATGTAATAAGACTACTAATCTTGATACGAATTCAACAGATGTTAATGTTAATACAAACTCTACAGATGTTAATGCGAATCCAACTAATATATATAGTGCTGATTCTAAGAAAAAAGTTTCATCGAGAACTATTATAACAAAAGAGTCTGAAAAAATTATAAATGAAGAATTACTTTATTTTATCTTGAAAAGAGTTCAGAATGGTACAATTGAACCTACAAAAGAAGACAAGGAAAAGTTTGCAGAAAGACTCAAAATCAAATTAAAAATCAAAAAAATAACAGTAAATGATAAAGTAAAAATTTTTGAAAAATATAACGAAATTTTAGATGTTGTTATAAATAATAAACAATAAAAAATAAACAATAAATAAAGAATAAACAATAAATAAAGAATAAAGAATAAACAATAAAAACAGTGTATCTTGTTAGTTTAAATTTAGAAAATAAAAACCATAATAATTATAAGTATTTATTATGGGTGCAATTTGGTTAATATTTTATAATATGAAAAATCCTCCTATAAACATTGATGTTTCCAAGGCTTTTATGAAAATGAAAGCAAGAGGAGAAGATGATACACAAACAGGTATAGAGACAACACAAGCTATAACAAAAATGAATAGGAATCAAATATCGAATTATCTTAACAAACGAGAAATTGCAGAATACAGACCTATTGTATTTCAATATGGTTATCATAGAATGAGTGTGAACGATGCATCTTTAGATGGTTCTCAACCATTTGATGATCCTATTTCTCACAAGTTAATAAAGTATCCAGAATTAAGATCAAGATTAAAAAGAAAATTATTGTGTAATGGTGAAATATATAATTATAATAGTTTAGTTTCAGATAATAAATTTACTGATAGAGATTTACAATCATCAAGTGATGTTGAAGTAATTTTGCCATTATATATTAAAAACGTTCAAGAATGTGGTGATTCTACTATGGCTTTGAAACGATGTCTTGGACAATTAAATGGAGATTATAGTTTTGTGATAATGGAAAATACATCAAGTTTTATTTTGAAGGATATTAATATTTTTGTTGCAAGAGATTGTTTTGGTACAAAACCAATGTATATGGTAAAATATGTTCCTACAAAACCAGACAGTAATAAAAATGATATGTTTTACATGTTTGTTAGTGAAATTAAGGGTATTCCATTGCATATATTAAATGATTCTGAATATATTATAACAGAGGTTCCTCCTGGGACGTTTTGGTCATATCAAAATTCTATAATTAATAAATCAACAGAAGATTTCGTACAATTTTATGATTTTAACATGTATAAAACTTTAGATAATTGTACTATAAACACGGCTGATCCAGAGACTATATCAAAATTATATAGTAATATAAATAGTACTGTTAAAACTAGTATTATAGATAGATATGAATTATCTGAACAAAATATTGGTGTATTGTTATCTGGTGGATTTGATAGTTGTATTATATTAAGTATTTTGGTAAATTATCTTGTAAGCAAATACAATTACAGTAAACCACTGGAAGTTTTTACTATTGGAGATCCAGATAATTCTGACGTAATAAATGCAAGTTTTCATGTAGAATATTTAGAAGAGCATTATGGTATAGATATTCATCATCATATAGTACAAATTAATGATATGAATTTGGTAAAAACAGAGATTACAAATGTAATTTTACAATTAGAAACATATGATAGTGTCACAGTTCAAAAAGCAATACCAATGTCATTTTTATTAAAGTATATTAAACAATATACTGATGTAAAAGTTTTGTTGAGTGGTGAAGGATTAGATGAGTTATGTGGTTATTATGAATTATTTGGATTATCAGATATTGATTTTCAAACACAAAGTGTTCGTTTATTAGAAAATTTGAATAAATATGATTTATTAAGAGCAGATAAATTAGCTGGATCGTATGGATTAGAGATAAGACATCCCTTTTTAGATTTGAAATTTGTGGAATATATTTTATCAATCCATCCTATGTTAAAAAGGCCTCAAATGTCTGGGTATTCGGAAAATCCAGTTGAAAAGTATATTATTAGAATGGCATTTGATACTGATAGTTCAATACATATAGACAAACGAATATTATGGGGTCATCGTCAAGACGTTAGATATAGTTTTAATAGCATAGTAGAATATCTACAAGAATTTTTTAATGAAATGTATACAGATTTAGATTTTTCTGGATATGTAGATAGATTAAATATAAGTCCAGAATTTTCAAATTTAATACCTGACACAAAAGAAGAAATGCATTACAAGAAAATATTTGATACTTATTATCCATGTACATCAAATGTATTGCAATTATATTGGAATCTTTTGTGGAAAAATGACAAATAAATACAATTTAGTTAATTATTAATTTAGTAAACTTTTTTTACAAAATAATAGTAGTAAAACATGGAAATTATTATATCATCTTGTCTAGTTATAGTTATCTTCGTTCTTTATATATTAATTCCAGGTACACAATTTCCAGAACTCGGAAAAATAATATTACAAAGCTATGGAGAATTAGAGAAAGGGGGGGAATTAGAGAAAGGTGGAGAACAAGAGAAAGGAGGAGAAGAGAAAAAATTAGAGAAAGGAGGAGAAGAGAAAAAGGGGGAACAAGAGAAAAAATTAGAGAAAGGAGGAGAAGAGAAAAAGGGGGAACAAGAAAAATATGATAAAAAATTAGATAAAAAGAACGAAAATGATCCAAATATTATAAAAATACAAATTTCAGATTTGAAAACAAAAGTTTTTGAGTTAGAAAACGAAAGGGGAAAATTACAAGTTTTATTAAGTGATAAAGAAGAGCAAAATAAATTATTAGGTAAAAATATATTAGGTAAATTTACTAATGGAGAACTTGTTGATAATGAGGGAAGATGTGTATATATTGCAGATTCTACAAAAGGAGATTTAACATTCTTACAAGTAAAAAATACAACAAAATGCAACCCTATATTTTCATATGAACCAAATTATAAACAAATAAGTGTCAAAGTAGGTACATCTACAAAATGTATAGATGCTTTCAATGAAAATGAAATAGTTCTAAACGATTGTATAAAAAATTCACAAAAACAAAAATTCGATTACTATCCATTGTTTAATGGAAAATTTAAGTCACAATTGTATTCAAAATGTTTATCGTATAATAAAGAAAGTAATATACTACAACTTAAACAATGTGATGTTGATGAAAGCATTGTTGCAAAAGATTCCGATAAATATTTATATTTGGAAAATGTATAAACGTTTAAAAATGCGTGTTTTTATATTTGTTAATATATAAATGGATAAATTAACAGATATACTTACTACTTTTTTTGTAAATTCTAAACCTGGTCTAAAAAAATCAAAAGTTTCTAAAAGTTCATCAGAAAGTTCATCAGAAAGTTCATCAGAAAGTTCATCAGAAAGTTCATCTAAAAGTTCATCAGAAAGTTCATCAGAAAGTTCATCTAAAAGTTCAGATAGTACAACGCAAAAACCTGAAGAAAAATACGAAGAAAAACCTGAAGAAAAACACGAAGAAAAATACGAAGAAAAACCTAAAGAAAAACAAACAGATATATATAGCGATTTGAGTTCGTTGAATGAAAATATTAAACAAGAAGGAGAGTCACAAGAACAAGTATCACAAGAACAAGTATCACAAGAACAAGAACAAGTATCACAAGAACAAGTACAAGAACAAGAACAAGAACAAGAAGAAATTCAAGATGAAAGTAATATTGGTTTAAAAAAATATATATTAAAGCCTAGTCAATTTTATAAAAAGAATATTAGTATTGTTACAGATGGTATTGAAAGTGGTATTGATATTTTAAGTGATTTATTGTATAAATTAAGTTTAATTAGGGATGTTGATAAAATTTATGATAATACTATACATATTGTGTCAGATATAGATAACAAAAAGTTATATAAACAAATGTTGTTGGATAATCCTTATTTATATTTTACTGATTTTGATGTGAAACATGTATTAACTAAAAAGAATATAACAGAATCAATATCAGATAAAAGATCTATTTATATATTTGATAATATTATGGTAAATAAATATAAAGATTTAGTTAATTCTATGATTGATAAAAACGTTCACGTTTTAGTATTAAGTAATCACGAAGATAAAACTGGTTTTGATACACATTCTTATTTAGGGGTAGAAAAGATTTTATTATATAAACCAAATAAACTAAAAATGATACATAAGAAATTTTATAGATATTATGTTAAACCATTGTCACTTTTTACAGATTTCGAGAGTTATTATATTACGGTAAATGATGAAAACTTGGATCTAAAGTATATTATAATTAAAGATGATGAATTAAGGTATAATTAATGGAGTTATTTATATTAATTAATAGATTTATATTAATTAACAGAGTTATTTATTACATATCTGCCCATGAAATAGGTTCTTTTGGTGATAAATTTTCAAAGTTTATTGTAGTGTCATTATGTAATTTCTTATTGAAAGAGACTTTTAAAATACCATTTTCTAGATTTAAATTATTGTCAAATTGTTCTACGGTTCCTGGTAGTTTAATTCGTCTTGTAAAATCATTGAATTTAGATTCTTTGTAAACAATACGATCAGTTTCTAATAAATCATCTGGGATTTTAGTACCAGAAATTAAAACAATTTGATCTTCTTTAATTTTTACAGAGATAGATGATTTATCAATACCTGGTAATTCAATTCTTACTAAATAACAATAATCTCTTTCAACTAAATCTACCTTTGGACTATGGATTCGTCTTTGAAGGTTTTTAATTTCTTGTTCTTGACGGGAAATATTTGTAGTATTTTTAGAATGATTGTATTGCACTTTTTTAAAGCCGTCGTTTTCTTGAAAGGACATTGTAACTACTATTAATACTATATTTACACTTTTACTTTTAAATCAATTTTTTTATAAATATTAGATGTTTAAAAATTTAACAGAATCTCCATCTGTTTCCACAATTATGACAATAACAAAACTTTGTCGTCGGTTCATCTGCACTTCTAGTCTGACGTTCATTGTATTCTGTTTTATAACTTTTACATTTTCCACACTTGAATAACCCATCTGGTTGTTCCAGTTTTACAGGAGCATCGTTGTTAATATTTGGACAATGCATTTTCATTAAAGCCTTGTATTTTTCAGGAAATAGTTTATCTGGAGTAAAAAAACACAGTTCAAATTCGTTAAACTCTTTTTGTAATAATCTTTCTAATAAACCAGTATTTTGAATATTGCCATTAGGATTTAAATTATTATATATAATAACACACTTGTTTATATAAATATTGTTAAATACATTATTCCAAGTTTCACGTGGTGATCTTTTAAAATGTAAACTTAATGCTCTATTAAATATACCACGTTCTATATTTAGAGCTATTTTTTGAATATCTTCATCTGTATAGTGATAATCTTTCTTATCTACATTTGATAAGAGTAAATTTGAAAATTTTTCGTATACCTTTTTTCTTTGAGGATGGTTAGGTATAGCTTTTTCTAATAACATATGTTAGTTTATTATATTTATATAAAAATTTCAACTTTTTTATTTCTATATATATAGTATATAATGTCCAGATTGGCATCACCATCTTTTTCAATTTCTGATATACCTAGCATTCCAACATCAGATGATCTTGGAAAATACGTTAATGAAAATATAGAAGAATTGTCATTTGATGATATATCATCTGAAAGATCTTACGGATCATCTCACTCTTCTTATTTCAAAAAAAGTCCAATTAAATCACCAAAAGCTAAATCACCAAAAGCTAAATCACCAAAAGCTAAATCACCAAAAGCTAAATCGCCCAAACCTAAAAGGGCTAAAGCTAAAAGGGCTAAAGCTAAATCACCAAAAGCTAAATCACCAAAAGCTAAAAGGGCTAAAGCAAAGAGTAAACGTAAATCTGTTAAACGTAAAACAAAGAGTAAACGTAAATCTGTTAAACGTAAATCGGTTAAACGTAAAACAAAGAGTAAACGTAAATCTGTTAAACGTAAATCGGTTAAACGTAAAACAAAGAGTAAACGTAAATCTGTTAAACGTAAATCTGTTAAACGTAAAACAAAGAGTAAACGTAAATCTGTTAAACCTAAAAGGGCTAAGACAAAGAGTAAACGTAAATCTGTTAAGAGTAAATCTGTTAAACCTAAAAGGGCTAAGACAAAGAGTAAACGTAAATCAGTTAAGAGTAAGACAAAAAGTAAACGTAAATCTGTTAAACGTAAATCAGTTAAACCTAAAAGGGCTAAGACAAAGAGTAAGACAAAAAGTAAACGTAAATCACCTAAAAGGGCTAAAACAAAGAGTAAGCGTAAATCGGTTAAGAGTAAATCGGTTAAACGTAAATCGGTTAAACCTAAAAGGGCTAAAACAAAGAGTAAACGTAAATCGGTTAAACCTAAAAGGGCTAAAACAAAGAGTAAACGTAAATCGGTTAAGCGTAAATCTAAAAGTAAATCTGTTAAGCGTAAATCTAAAAGTAAATTAGTTAAGCGTAAATCTAAAAAGACAAAAAGCAAGCGTAAATCTAAAAAGACAAAAACTAAAAGTAAGCGTAAATCTAAAAAATCAAAAAGTAAGCGAATGTAAAAATTGTTTTAATATATAATAAAAAGTTTTATTACAGAAAAATATATTAAAACAAAAAATTATTTTATTTTGGTATAATATAATAAATATGGATTACGTTAAACTATTCGATGATACTTTAAATGAGAGATTATCTCAACTTGTTCGCAAACCGACCTTAGTTCGTGGTATTGTTCACTTATTATTGATTCTTTATTCGGCACGATTAGCACCAACTTTACCAAGACAAGTTATGTTATTGTTTGAAAATCAATATTTTAAATTATTTATATTTTCATTGATTTTGTGGACTGCCCAATTTAGTCCTTCAACTTCTATCTTGATTGCAATTGCCTTCATGGTTACTGTTAATTACTCTAATCAAAGACCTTTGTGGGAAATGCTTGAAAATATAGAAGAAGAAGCCAATGCGGAATCTGCACCAGAAGCTCCTACTAAAGAAATGGCAGTTGAAGCCACTGCTGCAGTTGTTAATGCCCAAGTAGAAAACACACCAGTTGTTACAGGAGTTTCTCAAAAAGAAGAAACAATTGTTGTTCAACCAAAAATTGTAGATACACCACAAGGACCAGTTGTTGTTAATCCAACAATTGTTATTGCCCCTGTTGTAGTCGAAACTCCATCTGGAGAAAAGATGATTATCAAGCCTGATGTATCTAATGTAAAGGTAGATGAAAAAGCTGCTGCAGCTGTAATGGCTGGTAACGCTGCTCCTGCTCCAGTTCCAGTTGCTGAGCAAATTCCAGTTGCTGTTCCTGAGTTTGTATTTGTTCCTGCTCCTGAGTCAGCTCCTGCTCCTGCTCCTGCCCCTGCCCCTGCTCCTGCTGAGCCAAAAGAACAACGATCTGAACCTGCAGGATGTTATCCAATTAGACGTTATGATATGCAAAAAGTATCACCTCAGTCTATGGATGATTATTATGGATCTTGGTCAGCTTAAAATAAAATATTCTAATATTTACTTATAAAATTTTAGAATAATATGTTAGTCTTCTATAACACAATTCTTTAATAATTGTTCAGTTTGATTAACGTCTTCATTTTCTTGAATTTGCCCTGTTGTTTTGGTTTGTTTTATACAAGATATTTTTATATCATTTGTTTCATATTCATCTAAATTAATTTGATTATAAATAGTCTTAGCATTTGTAAAGTGTTGTTTATAAAATGTTCGTCGTTGAGCTGATTGGTTTTTATATACTGAAAAATTATCATGTAAATCGACAATTAATGGATTTTTATCAGTATGATCCTTTCTAAATATTCTTCCAACAATTTGTTCTAATTTACCACTTTCATTTTTTACACAATTTTTTAAATGTCCAACAAACTTTTTAGGGGTAATTAAAATTAATGTATCTAAATCTTTCTCAGAAACACCTTCTCCAAATGCACTAAAAGTTGCAAAAATAACTTGACTTGCTCTACTCAATTGTAAATCCTTTTGCTTCATTTGACCTAAAAATAATCCATACGTAAAATCAACTGATAAATCTTTATCTAAATCAGTTTTTAAATTTTTCAAATGTTCCCGTCTATCACTAAGAACTAATATTTTTCTGTTGTCATTTGTAACCAAATCTTTAATTAATTCAAGTATTACACGATTTCTTTTAGGCATAGTAATTAATTCTGAAAGCATTGATGTAAATTGTATTTGTTTTTGTCCAGTAAAACGATTGACTACTGATATTTCATTGTATTCTGAACTATCAATCTTGATATATTTTAAAACAGGTGGCAATCCAGATCTTTTAACATCTGATTCGTGTACTATATCACCTATATGATATTTAAAAACATATTCGCAACCATCGCTTCTTTTTGGTGTTGCAGAAAGACCTATTGTATATCGACAACATAGTTTACCAAGAACTTGTGAGAAAACACGACTACTCGTATTATGTATCTCATCGATTATAGCAAGAGAAAAGTCTTCAAATAAACTATCAGGATATTCAACTCTAGCTAAACTTTGTAACATTGCTATTACAACATCTGCTCCTTCAACTGATACATTTTTCTGTCCTTGAATAAACCCAACAGTAATACCAGGAATAAATCGTTTTAATTCAGATTCCCACTGTCGCATTAATGGTATTTTGTTTACTACAACTATTGTTTTGACTCGAAGTTTTGATATAATATGTACTGACATCAGCGTTTTTCCCGTACCTGTTCCAGCTTTTAATATACCTCCACCTAATGTTTTACAAGCATTCAAAAGACTATTAACTGGTTCTATTTGATTAGGAAATAAATTCCCAACAAATTGTAAATCATTATCTGATTCCCAATCTTTACCTATATAATTTGGTATATATCTTTTTGGATCACCATATTTTTTAATACCATACATTTTTGGTAAATACAACTTGTTTTTTGTTTCTGTATAAATTTGATAACTTGAATCATCATTGTTGTAATTATTGTATTTTTCATCTTGTAATGGCGTTGCTCTTAAATGTTTTTTAAGATATTGTAACTCTTCCGTTGATATTGAATCTTTTTTAACAACGTATCCACGTTTCGATAAATAAGATCCATCGGGAATAATTTTAGGTTGAGGATTCATTGTAAAACTTTGATTTTTTATTTAATTCAATTTTACATTAGTTCACATTTAATTCCAATTTGGCAATGGTCCCTTTATAAATGGTGGTGTAAAAGTATAATCTAATGTTAATTCATTTCCTGCATCTATATTTTTTATAGAATGAACATCATATGTTTTATTAACAGAGTTGTAAATTAATTGTGTAGTGGGAGACCAGCTGTGATTTATTTTTGAACCAAACACTGTAACCTGTTTATTATTATCTATTGCTATATCAATATATTGATTTGGAGTTAATGCAATTTTTGAAAAAACACCGATTCCATGAATACTTGATTTTGAAACTATCCAATTCATATATATTATTTATATTATAATATATGAATTATATTATTTATTGTTAATTTTTTAATTATCTGTAATACCACGTCTACTAGAAATTTGAAACCCATCTGTAACATCTATAGACTCTGTTATTTGTAAAGTAAACGAGTAATCTAAATCATTGAACTCATATTCTGTTCCATCATAATTAAGAATTGAAAACTCAAGATCGTTTAATTGATTAAGTGGTGTAGTATCAAAAATTTTAGGATTACTAAGATAAGAGAAAACCATACTACCAGGTGATTGATCTAAACTAATTCTTGCAAAAACATTTTTAACTTTACCTGTATTCATCATCGTTGATAATTGTGGACAGCATAAAAAGGCATAGTTTTCACCTTGTAAATTTATAGATCTATTAAGCAAACTATTTTTAGTATTTGTTTGTTCTCCATTAAAACCGTGTAATAAACTACTAATATACACATTATTGCCACCACCCTTTTCATCAGATAATGCTTTACTAAATATATTATTGAATGTAAATGTATCTTTGTCTAAAATATCTCGTACTTTAAAAGATTTACTATTTATATCATTTGGACTTATACCACCAACCATTTTAGATCCATATATATAAAAATTTTGATGAAACGTAGTAATTCCACTACTACCAGGTGAAGTAATTCTCGAACTATATGGTATAGTAAATGTATCAGATGTTTCAACTGTGATATTATAACCACCATCTATTATCGGTGTTGAATTTGTCTCGGCTATCCTAACCATATCCCCAGTTGAATAATTGTGACTCAATTGTGTTTGTATTAATAATAAATTACCTGTTGTATTTTGTATACTTAATATTTTATTAAACCCATGGTCAGGAAAACTAACAGTTATAAGACCAGTTTGTATATGAGCAGTACCTTTACTAATAGTATCTTGTATATAAGAAACGAGTGGTGTACCAATAACTATTGTGTCGTTATTTGGAACAGCTGATATAGTTTGAGAATTCTTAGATAAATCGGGTTTAGATTGAAAGTTTGCAAACTGAATATTGTCTCCTACTTCAAGATTATGAGAAGGACATGTAAATGTAGTTGTTGAAATACCCTGTACAACATTTGTTATAGGTACTATATGTGATGTTAATGGGTTATTTAATGGAATATAACCATCTAAACCAGCTGATCGAATAATTCCACCAGGTGGACTTGATCCACCAGAAGGCAAAGATCCAGATATTATAAAACTTGTAGTGTCAAATGAATTTACTATAGTATAAGTTTCATCTAATACTGGTGTTGAAGTAGTATCATATAAAATTACATTACTACCTACAGAATAGTTGTGATTTGTAAATGTCGATACCAAAATAGTATTTGACGCTGTATTAAATATAGATTGAATACTATAAGTATTTGTACCAAATGTCACTCCACCACTGTCATAACTCTCTATTAAAAGTGAACTATCTAATAATATATTAAAACTTGTAGATGAAATAATTTGAGTAATTCTCTTATTACCATTAACTGATGGTGTAGTTCCAGAAGCTGTAAAAGTACAAGTTGAACCCACGTTTGCCGATGATAAATTATGAGGTGTTTTTGTTGTAATAGTTGCTTGATACAAGTTGTTAATAGATTTAATAAATGTTTTTATCAAATCAGAACTATTCTCAAGTGGAAATCCTATATTTTGAGAAATAGTTGCAGATTTTTCACCAAATAAAAACTTAAAAGGAGCAATTCTACCAGATTTAACAGTGTTACCACCACCTTGAAGTGTTTCTCCAGCTTTAATATTAATTTCAAATTGAAAAGAATTGTTATTGATTACTGTAATTTTATGTGATGTATTAAGAGTTGTAGATGGTATACCAGCTAGTGTTTTAACACCTTGTAAATAAACATTTTCACCATTTTTATATCCGTGATCTGTTAAATTGACTAATATGACCGATGTATTTTCAGAAGTTTGAATTGAATTATTTGATAATTGTTTTAAAATAAGTGAAGTAAATGTAACAATATCAGTATCAATGTCTAATGTTACTATAAAATAATGATAATCGCCTATTTTGTCTCTTCGTTTAATTGATGCCAATTTAGATGACATTTCATTTTGTAAACTAGTCGAAATATAACTTCCTATACGTAATTGTACACTATATTCAGGGTATGTATTCGTAATTGCATTAATTTTATTTTCTGTTATATCTTCTTCGTTTGTCCAGTATATATTATGATTATTTGCATTTATAACAGCATTTGTATTTGGAAATTCTACACTTGATAGACAAATACTTTTAACATTATAAAACGATCTTCCCAAGAAAATCTTGAAATTACTTGGTTTAAGATAAGTTACCTTATCCCTATCACGAGAATCTATACTTACATAAGTAATAATATCCCTAGTACGTCTTGCAGGTGACACCTGGTTTATTGATCCAGGTATACTTTTCATACTAGTTGCAGAATTTTTAACGAAAAAATTAGTATTCATCATATTGGAATCATCTGTATCTTCTTCCAAATGAACACTTCTAATAGACATCCTTTCAATACTATCTCTTAAACGCCTATCCTCATTAATACTACGCTCTCTTTCATAATATTTTCTGAATTCACTAGATTTTTCTGATAAAACTTCCGACTGTAATTCTGGGGATTGTAGAAATGTATTTGTAAATAGGAGATCATTTTCATCACCTTCCATTACTTAGTTAAACTTTATTAATAAATTATTATTTATTAATATACGTATTTGTGATCAACTCAATTAATAAGTACATATGTAAGGGTAATAACTATAATTATTTCTTATCTGATTTAAGAGAATCAATTAACAATAAAATAAATAATCCAAAAATAATATACGATGCTAATTCCATCATTTCTTCGTTTCTAAATCTATCATTATCTATTCCTAATTGTTTAATAGCTATTGTTTTACATTTACTACATTCTAAAATGTGTTTAATATACTGATCACAATCACCGTCTACGCATTTAACAGCATCTGATTCATTTTTTGAAACTTGTTGTACTTTTGGGTTTTCCTCTTCGAATTTCTCAATACCGTTAGTGATTATTACATTTTGCATTTTCACGTTTTCTTTTTGAATTGCTTTTATAGGTAAATTATAATAAGACAAATTATTTTGACTTTCTGGTTTATATAAAGTCGCATTTGCATATTCGTTAAATACATTAGACATTGCTTCAATCTTAGAATTTGAGTTGACAACTACCTCCTCTTCTATTTTTTTATTTGTATAATTTGGTTTAGATTGTTCTAAATTCGCAGGTTCTGGTAAACCTAAACTTGTATCTGTATATAGCGTATTTATATTGTTATATAAGTTCTCATCATATACCTTATTTGAATCTTTAAAGTTTGGGAAAACACTTTTAATATATGAATAACTCATACTCTTCTTAATATTATATTTTAAAATAATTTTTAGAATTTACAAATTATTTACTGCTATAAAAAATATACTAATACATAAAAATATATCAATACATAAAAA
>Ga0208133_1000169_pt1 | contig 25962 bp, 42 predicted proteins | sample ColrivemetaGS535_FD_187595 | JGI IMG/M metagenome (GOLD analysis project Ga0208133, IMG submission 187595) | Estuarine microbial communities from the Columbia River estuary, USA - metaG S.535 (SPAdes) (version 2) | ecosystem: Environmental > Aquatic > Marine > Intertidal zone > Estuary | place... | reverse complement strand
TGAGTAGCTGTCTGTGCCAAGGTGGTGGATATGACCTGCTGTCACGCCGTTAAGCAGACACATTGCAAACTCTCCCATCACACTGGATGGTGCTTCATTGATGCTAAATTTCATGGTGGATTCTCCTTGCGTCATTGTATAACCGTAACGTCTTTTGAGCGAGAGCGTATCTTGTTGCGTGTTTTGTCAATCATGCGCTCGTATTCTGATCGACTGACTGATGTGCGCTGGAGATGATGCCACTCTAAAACCTCGTTAATAGCCCTTAGACCTATTCCTGTCAGCAGCATCCTACCTGTAGCTTCAAACCGCTTGGCGGCGTGTTTAAGCTCAATCTCAGCCATCATGCAATCGACAAGTGCTTCTGGCCCAATGCCGTTCCTTGCCATGACCTGACAGATGTTGTTCATGTCTACCAGTTCTTGCCATGTGTAGACAGTAGCTTTGCCTATACGCATAGATTCGATGGCGGCAAGTTCTTTGTCTTTGAGTTGCTTTAGGCAATCGTCTGTTGTGATACCTGCGCCAGCAATTGCGTGAGAAACACAATCTACCAACTGATAAACCTTGCGGCGGCATTTTTTTCTCATGTTTTTTCTCTTGCTGGACAGTTGCGTCCTTGGTCACAATCTTCATTGCATGGTGGGCATGATTTTGCTCGGATGGCGGCGGCGCAATGCTTTCCCATAACAAGCGTTTCACACACCTTTGCACACGCCTCACGCTCAACCATAACCGCAGCGCACCAGCCCTCCCATGCCCAAAAAGCAGGTGTGCTATCTACATAAGGATTGTTTTCAGTCAACAGATCGTTGTCCCACCATTTGTTAAATTCTTCGGTCATGTGTTCCCCCTTGCTCGAATAAGTTGAGCAATACGGTTAGTGGCAAGCCCCGGATGCACTTCCTCACACACCTTTGCACACGCCTCACGCTCATCAGCACGGACAAGGGCTTCAAAGGCTTTGAGTTCATCCCCAACTGAAACCCATGATCCATTGCTGTGCTGTGCGGTTATTACTGGCGGCTTAAACAGCTTCACGTTAAAGCCAGCCTCACGGGCCATGTCTATCGTGGTTTTCATTTCATTCCTTTCAACATCTCTGCCCTGCAATCGTTCCAGCCTTGGATGTATTGGGGATGCTCACCCTCTCGCATCCCAAAGGCATCAGGGACGGCTGGCTGTGCGGGTGGGGTGGTGTCCTCAATCGCTTCATACGCCATTGATCGGATTTCCCAAAGAGCGTCAGGCACGGCTGGCCCTGTCGATTTGTCATGGGCGTAGTCGCCAATCGCTTCAAGCGCACTGTTCAGACGGCTGATTAAGTTCCATGCATCCAAATCTGCTACAGGCTGCACAGGTGCTGGCTGTGCTGCGGGTGGGGTGGTGTAGACAGGTGTTACGTTGCGAATGTTTTCCGCAGCGTCAGGCTCATATCGGTCGAAGCTTTCAACCCACTCCATCTCACAAGCGCATTCAGGTAAGCAATACACCTCATACACGTATCCGAAAGGCTCCTGCACAGGTGCTGGCTGTGCGGGTGGGGTGGTGAGCTTCAGGTGGCAATCGTCCTCGGCTGCAACCAGCGCAACCCAGCGGCCAGACAATTCCTTCGGCAAACCATTAATGCACACGCCATATGGGAATTCGGACGTTTTGAACCGTGTACCGTTGGCAAGGAACTTCACAGGCTCCTGCACAGGTGCTGCAAGGGCTTGCTTGATGGCGGTGATGGCTTGTGTGTATTTTTCATCCCCGCTGTTGTACGCCTGAATTTCCAACGCCTCCAGCGCCAGCTTCAATGCTTCGTCTTTCATTTGACAATCCTCAGAAAAGCGCCGCACCGGGCGCATTTGTACAAAGGTTGGTTCTCAACAGGCTCCCACATGTGTTGTTTGCAGTCCATCATGTCCCCTTTGTTCCCCAATCGGGCATCTTTTCGTTTACCGCAAGTGCCTCAAGCTCAATGTACAAGTCGTTTAGTTCATGGCTGTTAAACATGCGGCTGCAATAGCAACCCCAAAAATAAGCGGCTTCTTCCCACAAGCAGTCTTTAAAAAGCCTGTCACGCACAAATGCGCCGGGGCTGTTGGGCATATAGCATTTCAAAGGGTTTTCAATTTCGGCTCTCATAGCCGCTGCAATGGCTGCGTAGTTCATGTTTCCCTCGCTTTCAGCATTCCATCGGCTATTGCGTAAGCATCTTTAACGATCATTGATCCGTTACTTGTCGTGGTTCCGGCAAGCAATCCCTGCATTGCCTTGGCTGCAAAGTAGTCGCGCAGGGTCATGCCTAATTTGTATTGACCACTAGGAAAAGCTGGAAATTGTTTAACAAATTCATCTTCAGTCATGTGTTTTTCCTATCTTGTTTAGTGTCCACTCAAGCAGTTCTTGCTGAGTGATCTCATAGTAATCAACAAAACCTTTGCTTCCAAGCCCGTGGAAACCCTTATTGCCACGATGGTGGGAAACGCATAGTGGTATCAAAGTTAGGTAGCTGCCTTTGCCCCATCCCCCTGCTCTTAGGTGGTGTAACTCAACCTCTCCCGGCTCATGGTCGCCATGCAAGTGATGGCACAGCGCACAGCCAAGGCTTGCCACGGCCTCTTTATGTTTCTTCTCTGCGTTCTTCAATCGTGACTCCATTGGTGTTGGCCCAATACAACAACCACTCAGTAAAGCTGATGGCTTGCTCTTTGGTAAACCGTCTGCTTTGCAGCCCTAATTGAACTATTCTTAGACCGTCAATGCTTGGCATTACTTTGCTGACAGACGCTAACTCGCCATTCTCATGCGCCCATTGGTCTATCAGGTATCGCTTCCATGACTCTGTTGACCAGCGGCTACCGTGAAGTTGAGACTGTTTGGCAATCTGGTTGATGATTGCGTGGTAAAGGCGTTCCTGTTCCCGGCTTTTCATGTCAGGTGTCATAAAACCCCAATCATGCGTAGAGCGTCTTCAGGGCCATCAATGCGGTGCAAGCTACCACCTATCCAATTTCCAAAAAAGTCTTGCTGTAGCCTCGTTAAAGCCTTTTTAGGGCCATCCTTGATCTCTACTAAGAATGTCTGACCGTTGTAGCCAACTAAAAGATCAACAGGTAGGCTAATGACCCATACATAAGCACCTGCTGATCTAAGTGCCGATACCACTTGAGTCTGATTTGCGTCAACCCTTGCTGCGTATCTCATTCAAGTTCTCCGTTTTGTAGTCTTGTCATGTAATCACGAATCCTTGCTACAGAACCCGTGCCGTACTTCTTTTCCAACCATTCCATTCTGGCTTGCGTCAGAACTTTCTGCTTGGTTACTTGGTAGGTGCAAAGCAATACCCTTGCTTCGCCCAACTCAATCATGTACCTGTCGCCAGCGTCTTGAATTTGTCTGCGTGTCATTAGTCACCACAAAAGCAAGGAATAGTTTCATCGTTACCAAAGAAATCTGTTTGGTCTTTAGCAAATTCCATCATTTGGGCATATCCAGCCCGATCTTTGCGGAAACGCGCACCATCGGGACGGGACGCCAACGCCAACGCCTCCATCTTTGCCCACCAAATAGCACGTTCAGGTTTTTCTTGTATTAGGCTCATGGTTTGACTAGTGCCTTTCAAAAAGCATAAATCACAGTTTCCGTGATACGTTACGCCATTAAAGTTTGGCAATTGCAAGTCAAAGGCTTGGTTTCTCCAAAACTCGCCAACCATTTCTTTTGATACGCCAGCAGTTACCAATGGCGTTCTGTCTCTAGGAATTTTTGCCGCCCTGCGTGGCTCGTCTGCCCGTATGCCAACCCAACTCATGTATTCGCCTTTGCTGCGTGTTTCACACATTCCCTTTGAAAAAAGGTAGTTAGCAATCGGCCTGATCTTCATTTCAATGGTGCAAAACCGTGTCACAGGGTTTGGTAAATAATTCTTTTTGCGAATCACAGCTTCAAATGGTTCACCGTTCCTTGCCGCCGTTTCAAAACTAACAACCTTCCATCGATCTTTTGTTTCTTCTGCGTCTTGGTACTCAATCCACACAATCGGGACGTTCCAATGCTTTTCGCAGTCATAAACAAATTGCAAGGTGGCTTCATCCTCTTTCCCCGTGTTGGCAAAACAGACAACAGCATCTTCAGGTAGGCTCATGTCGTGAGCCTCTAGCACCTTGTAAAGCATATAAGCAGATGTTCTGCCACCGCTAAAGCTGATGCAGGTAGGCTCAAGGATTTTGTATGGATTGCTCATAATTGTCTTGGGTAAGGGTTAAGGGCAATCAAGCCCCACTTCATTTGCGGGTACTTGCGAACAGTGTTTGTCTTTTGCAGACGCTGGATGCTGGCCCACACTTGCTTTGTTGTCCAGAAGGTGATTTCTTCAATCTCCCTGCTAGACAGTTCGCCGTGTTCAAGCAGTTTCTTTAGTGCGTAAGGTCGTTTCATAAAGCAATTGTCCACAGCTTTTTCTTTGTTGTCATTAGTGCTTACCCTTAGTGTTTATTTTTAGTCATAGGTATAGCTAGGGTGGATAGAAGGCTGTTCCTATCCTACCTGCTCCATGTTCTTATGTATCCAAAGAAGGAAAGTCCATAAAAACACCAAGTGCCCATGAGGGATTGATTCACTTACACACAAAGCCTAGTTTCCACCTGAGTTACTTTGTGCTTTACCAGTCGGTCAATCAACGCTGGTCGCCTTTTGCCCACGGGTGTAATGGGTGCGGTGTTTTCTGACTTGTCAGCCCATTCAGGCCCAGTGACGTAACGCGAGTCATTCGGTTACAGAAGAATTGACAAACAAAAAAGCCGTTACTGCTGCCCTCGGTGGAAACCCTAAAGTGAAAACCAAGGGCGAAGGCATGAGTAACGGCTTTTCAGTCGGTCGCTTTCCACGGCAACGAGTACATTGTAAACATAAAAAAAGGGACTGTGCAAGCCCCTTTGTAAAAAATATTACATCCGTCTAATTTGCGCCAACTTTTCCCTAATGTGTTCAGGCATAGGAACTGCTTTTAACCTGTCTGCGGCTATTTTTTGCAAAGCAGGATCAATTTGTTTTAAGTTGTTCGCTACAAAAGTTTCAGGGATTTCAGCCCCATCCCAACGCTGTTGGTTGAGATACACAAAAGGGGCCGGGATAAAAGCGCCTTGATCTTTGCGCCATGCGTCTGTTGTTTTCATCCATTCAACGTGTTTAATTATTTGGTCTGCACAACCATCGTACAAACCTTTTTTCCATCTTGCCATGCAAACAGACTTGCCGCCTTTACGGTAAGACTTAGGCCAAGCTGACCAAAATTTGTCAAAGTTTGATTTAAAGAGTTCCATGATTACGCCCTGCTGTAAATGGTGATCGGGTTGTTGCCTTGATACTTCTGCTGCAACTGCGCCAGTTCTTGCTTTTTAAACACTACTGATGGCCCACGCCAATTAAACGCATTGCCTGTTGACTTTGCTTGTCCATCATCCCAAGCATCAGAGTTTTGTTGTTGCTTTTGGGCAACATAGGTTTTCCCGGTTAGCTTGTGATGGTAGGCGTACTTTCCATTGCTTTGCATTACCTTTGCAACGCACACAATGATGCCATCTGCAACCAGTGCGTCTTTAATTCCCGCTGCTGAGTCTCGGTATTTGCCTGTCATGCGCTTGGTAATCGTTCTATGGCTTACAGGGCCATTCTCAAGCTGTTTCAAGTAGTAGAGTTTTGCTGGTAACACAGTGTCAATTCCTTCTTTGTGGTGAGTTCAATGGCCCGAGCTAAGACAGCAACAGTAGCTGCCTCCAAGTCGCCGGGATCAAAAGTGTACTGCTTGACAGCTTGGATTGCAGTAACGCAAAGCTCCTGTGCTGCAAAGTATTCTTGGTTGTCTGGTGTAGTCATGCTGGCAAGGTTATCATTGTTGACCAGCTTGTCTATTAGGGTTTGTCCTAGTGTTTTTTTTGTTGATGCGTCATAAGATGGAGGCTCAACAAGACAGGAGTTCACATGGTAATTACATTGTCCCGCAAGGAAATCGAGAAAATTCTTCTTGATTACGCAAACAAACTTATTGAAGGCTACGGCTTTAATGACGTTGTGTCTAGCACATACCGCGACCTGCCATCTACTATTGAGTTGGTCAGAACAGAACCGAAAGAACCGACACAACCGATACAGGTGCAAGAATGACTACATTTCAAATTCGTTGCAAAGCCCGTGAGTTGTTTAAGACTTACGATGCGCCACCACAAGTCATTCAGCAGTACCAACGCAAGTGGGTGCGTTCTGTTATCCAGCTTGGCCCTAACTGGCTGTTGGCTCAACCTGTAAGGAAAGTAGCATGAACGTCTATCAAAAACTTAATGATGCTCGTCATAAGTTTCACAGCACTGAATTGAAAAAGTCAGGCCACAACAAGTTTGCTGGCTACAAGTATTTTGAACTTGGCGACTTTATTGTTCCAGCACTAAGCATCTTTGATGAAGTTGGTTTAACAAGCATTATCAGCTTTGGCAAAGAGTCTGCTGATATGCGGATCATTAACACTGACAAGCCAGAAGAAATAATTGTCATTGAGTCGCCAATGTCGGAGGCCAATCTTAAAGGCTGTCATCCCGTGCAGAATCTTGGTGCTGTGCAGACTTACATCCGCAGATACCTGTGGGTTGCTGCGCTGGAGATCGTAGAACACGATGCTCTTGACTCATCTAAGCCTGTTGAAGAAAAGAAAGTCATCATCACACCATCACAAGGTATTGCAGACACTATTCCTCCAGAGGAAATGCAATACCTTCAAGAATTAGCAATTGAGTTGATTGCTAACGTGGCTGAAGGAAACCCAAAGCAAGCCCTTGATAGGCTTGACTCTGAGAATCTTGAGGCAGATCAAAAGGTTGGATTGTGGTCATTGCTAGACAGCAAGACTCGTTCGGCTATTAAAAAAGCAAAGGAATAAATATGCAATACGACAACACCAATCGCGGAGCCATCTTTAAAAACGATGACAAGCAACAAGACAATCATCCAGACTACAAAGGCAGTCTGAACGTCAATGGCGTTGACATGTGGGTGTCAGGATGGATTAAAACGTCCGAGAAGACGGGCAATAAGTTTATGAGCCTGTCGGTCAAGCCCAAAGAAGATAAGCTTGTTAAACAGGCTTCTAGCCCAAAGCGTCAGCTTGTTGTTATGGACGATGATGTGCCATTTTGATTAACGGGCCTGAAAGCGGATGCTGGTTATTGGGGAAAGCTGCCTGAGACTACAGAGAGACACCAGTGCAGCGAGTAAGGCCCACCTTAATTAAGTTAGCAATGTTATTGTTATTCAATAATGTTGCTAACATCCATAACTTAGGACAAGACATGGAATACGCAAACAAGTTTAAAGAATTTTTTGACATCAAGTTTCCCCGTGTTCGGGCAACTGATCCTGTTGAATCGTTTGAAGCAGCAGACTCAGTTGAAAACATCACTGCAAAGCATTGGAATCTTATTTCTGATTGCTTAAAAGAACATGGGCCACTTGGAAAAGATGGTATTGCAGGGTTAACTGGCCTTGATGGAAATCAAGTTGCTAGGCGCATGAACGAAATGAAGGTTATGGGCATGGTGTTCCTAACAGGCAAGACAGTTAAATCAAACAGTGGTCGTAACGAAAGAGAGTGGACAGTATGAGCTACGCACAAGTAGAAATGCAAATTATTCAATGGGCTGAAGCAAGGAAAATTATTCCTAATTCAACTCCTGATACGCAGCTTCTTAAAGCCATGTCTGAACTTGGCGAATTAGCTGATGCCACTATTAAAAAAGACCGTGAAGGAATTATTGATGGCGTAGGGGATGTACTTGTTTGCCTTGTTAATTATTGCGCTTTACAAAACATTGACCTTGTAAATTGCATGGAGGTTGCTTACAGCCAAATTAAACATCGCAAGGGTACTTTGTTGCCGAATGGCGTTTTTATAAAGGAGTCGTGATGCTTTGCAATACTTGTACAAATCCAACTCATTGTGTAAATCTTGGGCATTGCGGTATGCGTATTAGTACACAAGCAACTGTTCATGTGTCTGCCCTTGATAAACAAGAGTCAGGTAATCACTACAAAGACAAAGGCATCCAGCCTATCGTTTACATTCACGCCAACAATCTAGGTTTTTGTGCCGGGAACGTAGTGAAATATGTTACTAGGTACAAGACAAAAGGCGGCGCTGCTGACATACGCAAAGCCATTCACTACTTAGAGTTATTGCTTGAGTTGGAATATCAAGACAAGACTTCCAGCACATGATTGATGTGCTTTAAGCGATCCTCTAAGCCGATTGTGCCGCCATTGATCTTCTTAGTCATGGCGACATAATCTTTTGCATCGGCCTCTTTGTTTAGGCCACGCTTATTCCAAAACCAAGCCGCAGAAAGTGCTGCGTATTTTGGTGACAATAGAAGGTCAGGCGAATGAATGAAATCTTGCTGCAAAGCATCACCACAGAGAGTGTAGTTGTCCTTGCCAGTCAACTGGATCAGGCCACGGCCTTTGTAGAGGCTACCTTCCTCAGTTTCTTCGGTTCCATTCCCCATACGACCACCGTATACCTTGTTTGCGATCTTGTCGGGATTGCGGTGATACGGTTGTGCTGCCTCAAGATTAGGAAATCTGCTAGGCCAGACACGGCATAAGGCTTCCGCTGAATAATTTAAGTTTTCTTGCAAGGTCTTAAAGTTGCCTGATTCGTGAGCGCATTGACCAATGAAAGCAGCCATCCGCAGTGGCGTGTTGATTTCATAGCGTTGCATAGCCTCATTCAAAGGCTCTAGCCAATCGTCACCAATGTGCAATTCTTTAAGTTGTTCAGCAGTAATCACTTAGATGCTCCAGATTTAGAAAGCAAATCGGTCTTGGCCTGTGAGCCAGCAGACGAGCCGAAATAATAAGCGATGATGCCCGTCCACGCAGTACCCAAGCTGCCAAGCATCATCAAAATTGCAGGGTTGTTGCTGTCGATCTGGTTAAAGAACATCATTACCATAATGCCAAAAAAACCAATGGTCACAGCGCCAGCCAAGATAGGTGGCATCATGCTGCGAGTGGTTGCTTGCATCTCCCGTGCTGACTTGCGGTCTTCCACCTCCAGCTTTTCAAAGTTTAGGCCAAGTTCTTGCGCTTGCTTTTGAAGTTCAATTTCAGCAATTTTGACCTGTGCGATTTGTTCTGCCGACAGCTTGTTGTTGCTAATCATGTCTCCAACTTTGTCAGGGTCAACGCCAATAGCTTTGGAGATGGCCGACACAGCCATACCCGCTAGTGGGCCACCCATTGCAGTAGCGATGGTAGGTGCGATTTGTTTAAGCCAATCCATATTAATTACCCCTTTTGGTTAGCATTGCGCTGGCGATTTCCAGCATGAATTTTACCTGTTGAATGTCTTGCGGTGGCTCTGCCCACCCGACCGTGACCTGCCCAACAAATCGGTGGCTGTCTGGCGGTACGCTTACCCGGCAGGTGAACGTCACGCCCTTTTCCAAGTACCACAAACCCACCTCAGACTGAGCGTAGCGGTAGTCCCCACAAGGGATTTCGTTGGTCATCAGTTTGACCACATCAGAGTTGTTGGCCGTGTTCTGGCTGAACAGCCCCACATCAATGTCTTCAATCGTCTTGTCCCTGCCGTCCTTGGTGTAGGCTTTGTACAGCACCCGACTGTTAAACAGCGGGTTAACCTTAAACACAGCCACCACGGTTGCACCTGTCTTTTTGAGCAGCATGGAACTGGCATCGTCAGCACGGGCATGGTTGATCTCAGGCAGCTTCTTCGATTCCTTGTAAGCGTCAAACATGAACTCTTGGTTCTGCCACAGGAAGTACCCGGCAAACGCCACAACGCCCATCACAAGGATGGCAAACAGCTTGAACGGGCTGTCCACATAGGTCAGCACTTTGTCAATGATGGACTCAGGCTTTTCGCTCATCGCAAATGCTTCATGTAAAGAACGATGCCGCCCACCAGAAGGCCAGCAAGGACGATTACTCCCAATCCGATGGCTATGTATTCAACCATGTCCTCAAGCTGTTGCTGCCGCCTTTTTGCTTCTCTGGCGGCTTCTTCCTTGGCTTCCCTGCGCCTACGGGCAGCAGCGGCTTGGAACTTCTGCCAATCCTCCCACATGCCGGGTCTGCCAGCGTAGACCATGCGCTCACGCAACTCAACCTCTTGAGCGTTCAGTTGCTCCAGCGCCATGAATTCTTCCATGTCGGAGCCGCCGCCCTTCTTGGTGGCCCGTTCTTGGATCACTGCCTTGTTGTCAAAGTAGTCAAACACTCTAGAGCCGAGCGCAGACAGTTCCTTGCCATTTGCCAACGCACCTTTTATTACTGCAAAGGCCGCATTAGCAGCAGCAAGTTCAGCCAACATACAACACCTCGACAAACACTTTGGCGCACCAGACCACCAGCCCACAAAAGAGGGCCGCAGCGATGAAGCTAACGGCCCAGTCTTTCATTTCAATATCCACACCGCAGAAAAAATCGTCCCTGCCATAGAAATAATCATCAAGCCAGCAGTCTGCAACATGATGGTTTCAATGCGCTTGAGTCTTGCATTGATCTGCTCGTAACGAATGGCACACACTTCTTCGTGCGTTGATAGCCTTGCTTCTGTTGCATTAATCGTGGTCATCATCTCATCCTTGGGCCGTTCAACCAGATAACAGCGGAATTCCTTGTGCCAGATTGGATTGGCACAACTCTATGCTCCAACATGGAAGGGAAGGCGATCATGTCGCCCTTCTTCAGGTCAGCAGTATATTCTTGGTACAGCTTAATTTGAAGCTCTCCACCCGTGTATTCAGAAGGGTCAGACAGCAAGCAAATGACGCTGACTTTGCGCTCCATAGGCAGGCCGCAAAGCGGGAATGTGTCTGTGTGCCAGCCATAGTGTCCAGCAGGGCCGTATGAGCCGAATTGGACGTTCTCATGGCTCGTGATGTCATAGTCCCAAGCATTAATCTTGTTTGCCGCCATGCCATGCTCATACATGATGCCGCCAAACCAATGGCCTGTTGGAGCAAAACGCAGAACCGTGTCACGATGGGTCTTATCTTGATGTTCACCAGCAGCGCCCATAGCGGCTTCCTGCGGCTCTATTGTCATAAACTCCCGAACAGCCGCATCGCATACGTCTGTCGGGATGCTTCCTATGTACCAAATTGGCAAGTGGCTCATGTCTTATCTTTCAGTTGTTGTTCAAGCGCAAGAACGCGCTGTGCAAGTTTAATGCAGGAAACCAAAGCGGCGTTTGCATAGGCAACTGACAGCTTTCCGTCTTCACCAAGCAAAACTGAATTCGGCAGCAATGGTTGCAACGATTGCGCCGACACGCCGTCTTGCGTCAACTCTTGGTCAATCCTGTCGTATGTGCCACTCTTAACGAGCGCCAGCAAATCAACAAAGTTGTCCGGTAAATCTCGCCAGTTGGTCTTTAAAGACTCGTCAGAGTTTGCAGCGATAGTGCCGCCGCAAGTCAAATTTGTTCCGTTAAATGTCAAGTTGGCAGAGCCAGCAGCAACGCCAGCATTGTTGTAAATGATTTGGGTGGTGGAGCCTGCAACGGGTCCGGGTGGGCCTGCGGGGCCAGTGGGTCCAGTTGGGCCTGCTGGTCCAATGCCGCCAGTAGGTCCAGTCGGTCCTGTGGGGCCGGGAACGGTCGATGCAGGGCCAGTGGGTCCAGTTGGGCCAGTTGGACCAGTAAGACCTGTGTTGCCACGAGGAATGGTGAAGTTAAACGTGGCGGCAGACGATGTGCCGCTGTTAGTTACGGATGCGTTTGTTCCGGCATTTCCTGTAGTTGTTGTGCCAACAGCAATTGTTGCGGCAGTTCCAGTTGCTCCTGTTGGGCCTGTAGGGCCAGTGTTGCCTTGTATGCCTTGCGGTCCAGTTGGACCAGTTGGACCAGTTGGACCAGTTGGGCCTTGAGGGACCGTAAAGTTAAAGACAGCAGCGGATGTTGTGCCGCTGTTGGTTACAGCAGCGGGGCCAGTTGAAGTGGTTCCAACAGTAACGGTTGCGGCAGAGCCTGCTGGTCCAGTTGGACCAGTTGGACCAGTGTTGCCCTGAATGCCCTGTGGGCCAGTTGGACCAGTAGGACCAGTTGGACCTGTTGCTCCTGTATTGCCTGTTCTAGAAAATCCAGTAGACAATTTTTCTGCGCTGATTGGCAGACTGCCCGTTCCACTTTGAACAGGAATAATATAATAAGTGAGACTTCCAGAAGTTCCTGTTGTGACAGCGCCATTTACTTGGAAGGTGTTGGCTAATGCAAAATTGTTTGCGTTGTTGATAATTACATAACCTTTGTTGGGTCCGGTTGCATCACCAAAAGAAGCAAGCCAATTGGCTACGTTTTCACCATTGTCAGACCTATTGCTAATATATAAACTTGTAACACTTGCAATAGTGGCACTGTTATATCTAATTTGTCCTTCAGCGCTAATTCCTTGCGTTGTTGTAGTGCTAAAAGAAAATCTTATACCTCCAACAAAACCAGTAACCCCTGTTGGTCCTGTTGGTCCTGTTGGGCCAGTTGGTCCGGGAATTCCTTGAGGTCCTTGTGGGCCTGTAGGACCAATTGGACCAATAGGACCCGTTGGCCCCGGAGGTCCTTGAATACCCTGAATGCCTTGAGGGCCTTGTGGTCCTGTCGGTCCAGTTGGACCTGTTGGACCTGTTGGACCTGTTGCTCCTTGAATGCCTGCATCAGTAAAAGTCCACGCTGTAAATGTTCCAGCACCTCCAACAAGTACCACGTTTAGAGCAAGAGTTGTGCTGCTGAAACTGGTAATCGTGCCTTCCATAAAGTTAGCGGGAGTGGCGGTATTAAAAACCCGCACATATTGACCAGCAACAAATGCTGTTGCGGTTGATGCTAAATTGGTGGTGAAGGTTTTTGCTCCAGTACCAATTGCCACGGAAGATGTTGAAGTTAAACCCGCAAAACCAAGGCCAGTCGGACCAGTTGGCCCAGTAGGTCCAGTAGGGCCGGGAATGCCTTGCGGTCCTTGTGGGCCAGTCGGACCAATTGGACCAATAGGGCCAGTTGGACCCGGAGCACCTTGAATTCCCTGCGGTCCTTGTGGGCCAGTAGGCCCCGTAGGCCCTGTTGGACCAGTTGGCCCTTGCGGAACGGTAAAGTTAAAAACAGCCGCAGATGTGGTTCCGCTATTTGTTACAGCAGCAGGGCCAGTTGTAGTTGTGCCAACAGCAACAGTTGCAGCGGCTCCAGTAGGGCCAGCAGGACCAACAGGGCCAGCAGGACCAACAGGGCCAGTGGGTCCAGTTAAACCTGTTGGACCAGTCGGTCCCGCTGCGCCAGTCGGACCAGCAGGACCAGTCGGACCAGTAGGTCCAGTTTGACCAAGCTCAACAATGGACGCAGTGCCATCATTTTTCTTGATGAACAACTTGCCATTGAACGTGTTAATCGCCAATTCGCCAAGGTCAAGGTCAGCAATTGTTGGCACTTTGCCGTTGACTGCTGAACGCTTGACTTGAATTTTATTTGCCATGTGGCCCCCTTTTCAGCTATCTAGCCGGGTAAAAATCAGAATGTGCCGCCGTCAATTGTGATGCCGTCAAAGGTGGACAGGTTAATAATGCTACCACCAGTGATTGCAACGCTATTGGCGTTTTGCGTAGACATTGTGCCAAGACCAGACACTTGTGTGTTGGCAATTGCAATTGCTTGAGCAGACAACGCAGTCAGTTGGCCTTGAGCATTAACAGTTGCTGACAGCGTTTGTGATGCGCTGCCATAGCTGCCAGCGGTAACTGCCGTATTTGCAATGCTGAAGACTGTTCCAGTAAGGGCCAAGCCTGTGCCAGCACTATAAGTACCAGCACCGCTGAACTGCGCCCAAGTCACAGGCGTTGTACCAAGAGTTCCACCGCCATTGACGGTACAAACCCAACCAGTATCAGCTTGCGTTGTGCCTTGCTCAATAAAGGTGTAAGCAGCAGGGAACTCTGCCCAAGCATCCATATCGGACGAACGCGCCCAAGCTGATGCGCTTGCCACATAAATGCCGTTGGTAGCTTGTGCCGTTTGGTTTTTCACCAACACACGGTCGCCAGCAGCAACTGTGATGCCGTCAACTGTCAGCAAGCCGCTTAGAGTCGCAATGTTTGCGGTAGACGCTACAACGCAAGATGCCTTGGTATCAAGACCTTGCGCCGTGCTGTCAACGTATGACTTGGTTGCCGCATCTTGTGCGTTTACGGGGTCGGCAAGGTTAGTCAGGTTTTGGTTGTTAAAGCCAAACGCCGCCGTTGGTGCAGACAGGTCTGTCAGACTTGCCTGTGAGCCAGCAGTTGCCAAACCTTTGCCGTTGATGGTGATCTTGGTAAATGTGCCTACGTTGCTGTTGACGGTTGCCAATGTGCCAGTGCCAGTGACGTTGGCGCTGCCGTCAAATGAGCCGCTGGTGTATGACAAATCGCCTGTAATGGCGATTGTTCGGCCTGCTGCCAAAGTGGTTGCCGTGCCAGCGTTGCCTGTGACAGAACCAGCAATAGTGCTGCTGAATGTCTTTGTGCCGCCAATTGTTTGATTGGTGGACGTATCAACAAAAGCGCCTGTGCCAGCGATTGGGATGACGCTGGTTGCGCTGCCACCAGAGCCGCCTGTGCCTGTGCCGTAGTACAGCACATTGGTTTGTTCGTTAAACGCAAGTTCAGCGTTTTGAAGGGTTGCGGGTGCGCCAGCACCACCGCCGTTTGCTCTGCGCTTGATGCGAATTGTGTTTGCCATGATGCTATTCCTTAAAAATTGCCGCCATCAGTGATTTCCACTTGTGGTACGTTTGTCCATTCATTGTCTAAAAACATTAGCGCATCGTAGTTGGACGGATTTGACACGCTAATTGGATAAACGCCGATGGCGTTTGGACCCGGAGGGCCAACCAAGCCACGATCAAGGCTGATAACTTGATTTGGTGTTGGAGTGATGCTTGCAGTAATGCTTGTGCTATTTAAGTTGATGACTTGTGAAGTCGTTTCAACATTTGCAATCAAGCTGTTACCGCTTTGTACCGAAACATTGACGCTTGCCATGATGTTTACTCCACAACGATACCGTCAGAGCGCACCAAAAACATCAAAAAGATAATTGCATCGTCAGCAGGAACTGTTGTGCCCACAGCAGGAAAACCAATTTTTACTCGGCCTGAGTATCCAACGCAGTTCTGTGCGTTGATGTCTAGTCCGGGGTCATTGTCCATCAACCCCCAAGCTGCGCTGTCAATCACCAGTGTAAAAGCACCAGTGAGGTTGTCGCGGTTTGTAATTGTCAACGGAATGGATGGGGGTGTTGGCGTGTAGTTGCCAATGTCAAACGTCAACCCATTGCGGGTATCTTGAATGTTTGTGACGTTGCGGCGAACAATCTGAGCGTCAATTGTTGCGCCAGTTAGGTTTAGCGGGGTTACATTGTCAGCACTTTTCAGGTTGAAATTCCAAAAAGTTTGCTGATCCCAAACCAATTCTCCGGCAATGATAGGGTTGTCAAACCCAGACACTTGCGTAAGTGTGTTTTTATTAAAGACAGCCATAAGGTTCCCCAAAGCTCGGGTGGTGACGCTCCCTGCTATCTCGCAGGGCTACGGTAATGTCTTATCTTAATGTGTTATTTTAGCAAATCAACAATTAACTTTAACTTGGAAATATTTAAAGAGGAGTCAATTTCATTCTGAATTAAAGCGTACTTTTCGCGCACAGCTTGACGATCAGCCTCCGCAGCAGCAGCTTCCGATGGAATTGTGGCTTTAATATCCAAAGGTGCAAACTCGGCAGTGCGCTTTGCTCTCCGCATCTCGTGACCAATTTCCTTAGCTTTGTCAATATTGATAGTTATCATTCTGCGTACTCCCATGCGTTGCGGAACGTGCGGTCTTCAGGAATATCAGTGACATTGACAATTTGAAAAGTCTTGCCCTCTGGCACATCTTTGGCGGCAATCTCTTCAATGGTCAGGCCGCATTCGGGTGCGGGGATAATGACGGCCACACCACCTTCAGGTGTGGGGTAGATTATGCGTTTATTGTTCATTATTTTCTTTCAACGGAAGATGGCAACACAAGCCGTTACTGGGTCTGCTGAAAAGTTCGACCCGTATCCTGCTTGAAATCGCACGGAAGTAGTGAACATTTGCGGAGTTGAGCCACTTAATTTTAGTTGCAAACTACCAGCAGAAGTGTTTGAATCATTAACCTGCGTGACGGTGGATATTACCGAATAGTTTGCATCCGACATTGCAGTTGTGAAGTTTACTGTGTAATCTCCTGTACCGCCGTTGTCAGTAATAGATGACACGTTGCCAGATGCTCTAATTGCCACAGTTCCCGTGCCGTTAAAATTTACCCATGCGCGTGCAACATATCCCGGAGCCGTACCCGGAGGGTCTTGAATTGCCGCGCCGCTATTCATAAGAATATCCGTATTGCGGAGTGTAGTTGGCATTGTTTCGCTCCTTTTATGCAGTCCGTATCCACATAGACACGGTAATATACGGCTGAAGATTGGCATTAGCGCCTGAAGAGCCCGTAGATGCAATTGTTGTAGCAACCGAAATGCCCGTCTGGGCGCTGGCAATAAAACCATTTAAAGGCGTGGTTATAAGATCATCACCAAGCGCAATACTTGCAGTTCCCAAGCTCTGTAGGTTTGAGTTAAATGTAAGGTTATGAGCGTGGCCGGGATCAGTGACATTCGATGTGGCTGTGTGGGTGTGGCTAACCAGCGTAGCGTCCTTGCTACCACCTGTTTCTTGAAGCGTATCAAACAAGGAATCGGAGCTGTTTAAACCCACCATCACGCGACCAGCACCAAAAGCCACCCAAGTGCCAAATCCAAGCAAAGTAGAAGGATTTGTTGCTACGCTTGCATTGATATAAATAGAGCCAATTGGATAAATTGACTGAGAAAGATTTGATACGGCAGCGGCAACAGATGACGCTCCTGTGCCGCCGTTGGCAACAGGAACTGCGTTGACCAATCCGTCAGTCGCGTCCAAACGACCAGACGAATCTAGATTGTTTGCAAGCTGTGAAAGGTTAAAGGCTTGAGTCATTTCATATCCTTATGCAGGGCCAATCTTAGCAAATGTTTGCTGATTCAACAAGGTAAAGTTGTTGTTAAACGCCGTTACCAAATTATAGTTTGATGTGGTTGCCGTGTAATCCAAACCACTGCCTTGGGCAAGCAATACGCCGTTTGCGTAAACCTCAAGCGCCAAAGGATTGCTTGTAAACGGATATGTCAATGCGCCGCTTACTGAATAGGCAACAGTGTTTGTCACGTTAGACGCAGGGATGCCAAGGTTGTTCTCTGCGTACATGATAAGCGTCATCTTGCCTGTTACGTTAGCAGGGAAGCCTGTAATTGCATTGCCTGACAAATCATAGTCAATCTCACTAAATTGAGTTCCATTGACATACACACATTCAAAACCATTACGCACAGTTACATTTGTAGGGTCAATAGACGATACGTTGACTAGATCATATGTGTAACGACTAAACGGCCTGTAAGCAGCGCCAGCAGCACGTTGCCTAAACACGCCAAGACCTGCTGTTGCACCAGAGATGGTGGTTGTGAACGTAATTGTCTTTGTAGACACGTTAACCGACTGAACCGTAAATGTTGTTTGTGTAGACGCAGGGTCTGGTTGCGCTGCGGCAAAACACAACTTGTCACCAGCCTCAATGATTTGGTCTGTGGCATCGCCATACACAATAGTGGTTGAACCGCTTGATACGATTGTTGTTCCAAGCACCTCATAGTATTGGCTTGTGCTAACTGCTCTCATGTTGTAAACAATAACAATTTCACCAGCAGCGCAAGCAGTGTTCAACACAACAGTCGTTGTTGTCTCTGAATACAAAGATGTGTCCAACAAGCAACCATTCTTAAACACAAGGATGTTGCCTACAACGTGAGTGACAGAAAATGATGTCTGACTTGCTGTGGCAACAAAAACTGACTCTGTGTAAAAGAATTGATCCTGTTCTGTAAAGCCAACTACACGACCAAAAATGTCTACGGTCAAAGTTGCTGCGGAAAAAGATTTGGAGTAAACGCCAGAGCCAAAGTTTAAGAACCTTTCCAATGACACAACCATTGAGCCGTTTGTGTTGTTGGTGACGTTCAGCAAACCATCAGCAGAACTAATGGCTGTTGTGCCAGCTTGCGTTAATTGTCCTGTGCGCTGGTCAAGGTCAATAAAGTTAAAGCCATCTTCCAATGCGCCCCATACAGATGAGTCATACAAAGAAGTCTCTGATGGCACAAACGCACCACCCAAGTTTGCGAAGCCAGCGTTACCTATTGCAAAGCTAAACTTGCGGTTTGTTCTGTTGGCAAACAGCAAATAGTTGCCTGTCCCAAAACTACCTGCGTACCATGTGTAGTCAGCCGGGTTTGTGCTTCCGTTAGCTGTCGGCACGTTGAGCAAACCGTAGTATGTTTTGTTGCGAGGGTTTGTACTAAACCCTGATGTGCCTGTTGCGTTGTCTGCATAAGCCACAGCAATGTATCTCTCAACATACTGAAAGGTTGTTGGCCTCCAGTTGAACACAGTCGATGCTGGAGAATACTCGCTGTTTGCAATTGGGTTAACCAGACGAGCAAACAGATACCAATTGCCAGCAGGAATTTGCAGGTTTACTGTTGGCAATGTTTGACCAGCAGTATAAGGAACACCGTTACTAGGAAGTGATGTCGTTCCACCAAGCAATCGCTGAGTTGCAGTTGGAGTTGCAAATGCGGAATACCATATTTCCGCATACGTTGCAAAACTAGCAGAAGTCATGAATGGCTGCACAGTAAAACTAGGCACAGCAGCATTGGGGAATGTAGAGGTCACTACAGGCGCTGGAACAGGGCCAAAGTAGGATGGGTCAGGCAAGTCCGAGTTAGGGGCTGGAATGTACTTTGTAATGTCCTGATCGTCATACACCTGTGCGTTGTATTCGTTTAACTCAAACGATGCGCCAAGGTTGCCATCAGGCAAAGACACTTCAGACACACGCATCACCCTGAACGGCTTGTTAGACCATCCATAAGATGAGTTGGTCACAGTCACCACATCGCCAGCGTCAACTTGAATGCCAACATATGCTGTGCTAAAACTCACAATCAGGTCTTCACGGGCTTGCTCAAGAATTCGGTTTGCAAGATACTGCGCCTGTACCGAATCGTTGGTCATTGCAAATTGAACCGACTGCTTGTTGATTGGTTCGTTTGGATACAGCAGACCTGCTGGAGTTTCAATATAGACAAAATCAGATTGGTCACGGTTGTCGCCTCTAGGAAACTCGGCTTCAATCTGGTTCACGCTGCTTGTAATGTCGTAAGCACTGACGCGAATCTCTCCAACAATTGAGTCATCATCAAACGCATATGCTGTTGACGTATCCTTGTTAATGACAACGCTCCATTTGCCTTGTGCTGCGTTGTATTGATTCCAAGAATCGCACACAATCATTATTGAGTTAATGTTGTTTAAGCACGATTGACCAGTATCAATAACACCGTTGATGCGGTAACGAGGTTGTGTTTGTGCGCCTGTTGTATCTGTGTAAGGTATTACGCCATCAGAGTAGGTGTTTAATGCTGTGGCAGAGGCAGAATCTACCAAGTCTGCTGGCATAGCGCCGCCGTACTTTTCGTTTGTGATGTAGTCATACCAAACGTCACCGGGCTTTGCAGCGCCAGTACCGTTAAGGTAATGACTGACAGAATAAGTCAACGTCTGCATATTTGTGGTTTCTGCATCACGGTTGTAATTCATTTTTACAATCGCAAAAGCAAGACCATTCATTTGACGGTTAGTTGCCGACCACCGCAACTCAGATGGCAAGTCAGAGCCACCCATGTAAGTTGATGGAGCAGATGCGCCATTGGCAGAAGTGATAACACCAGCTTCTGTTGACTTATACAAAGCAATGAACAAGTTGCCATCAACCTTAGTGTCTACGTTACCTGCGCTGTCAGTCAAGCTAACGACCTTTGTTTGGTCTGTGCCATCAAGAGTAATCTTGCGATCACCCCAATACATATCTGCTAAATCAAAGGAGAATTGACCGTTAGGGCTGATGTGAGAAATCGCAAGAACGTAGTACATCGTCTTAGCATCAGTGCTAAGAGCCGCATCAACAAACGAACCACCCATGTACGCATCGCCGTACACAACAGGAATACTGTTTGTTGACGATGGTGGAACTTGCTGACGTACACCGTTATCTACAGCTTGACCTGAACTCATGTCAGGCGCAAAGGCACGGGACATCAATGAAGACACAGCAAAGTTAATTGCAAAAGCAACTGCCATTTGTCCAGCAGTTAAAGCGACTCCAGTTGCAATACCGTAGTACGCCGCAACAATCATTGTCCCAACCATAACTATTCCTTCACGAAACTAGCGCCGACAGCTTTGTATCCGCGCTTTGTGTAATTTATTAACGGGCCATTTGCTGAAACTGATGTGTAGGCGCAATGTATAGCGCCATCATTAAGCAGTTTACTGGCTATCTTGTCGTATTCAATCCAAAGTTTTCCACCAACAAGATTGTTTCTGTGTTCGTAATCTACCCACCACAACAACTCATGCAATTCAACAACGTCAGGACACCAGATGTTGTTTTGTTTAATCGCAATTAATGTTCCGGTCATGTGCTTATCAATCAAGATAAACCCGCGACCATTAATAATAGAAAACAACAATTGCTCAACATGCTTTGGTGAATGTTTTGTCGTGTCGCCAAGAACGTCTACAGGGTACTCTTTTGAGTAAGACTCTACAAACTCTAGCAATCTTGGAATGTCGTATCTTGTCGCTTTTCTTATCATTGATAAAAACCTGTTGAAGAATTTATTTCTGATGGTGCGTTAGATGATGCTTGGCTTCCAGAAGCAACTACTTCTGCACCAAAGTCAAAGTATGACCCTGCAATAGATGGCACACGGTTCATGCTGTTGTCGTTTGGATAGAAGGCTTGCCAAATCTTAGGAGTTGTGCGAACACCGCCAACCCTGTTTTCCAAGATCGTGCGAAAAGAAGCACACGACAAACCAACTGTTGCCACGCGAATACGCATCTGCTCGTTCCAATCCTCAGTGATGGAATAGTTAGAAACAATGCCCTGATAGCGTTTAAAGAACTGCAACGTAGGTGTTGTAATGATTTGATTGTTTGAGTCCATAAAGCCACGCCAAACCTCAATGCGCGATCCTTTAATGTCAGAACCCAAAACGATTGATACGTTTGTTCCATCAACACCTGTTAGCGAAATGCTCAAGTCAGAACTGTTGGCTTTAATGTCACGTTTAATATCAGAAAGCTGCAACAGACTGCCAAGGTTTGTAAAGGTGATGCCATCTACGGTAATAGGTGCAGCAGCATTGCAAAAAGTGTAGGTGTTAGACGGCATTGTTAGCCGAATAAACTCGCCATGTCGGATAGACGAACTATCCAACGCTGTCATTGTCGTACTCATGTAATGTCCTCTCTAAATACAAACGCATCATCCCAATTCACAAGTGCGCTTGCTGGATATGGCGTTAGTGTATAGGTAGGACACTTTTCTGCCAAGACCGTAAACGTGCAATTGTTGCCGCAAGCTACAGCAGCGCCAGATACAGGCGAACCAATAACAGGTCTATGAATGGACACAGTAGCAGTTGCACCAGTGTAGGGTACGTCAGCAGTGATCTTGTAGCTGTAGCCGCCAATCATTATGAAATCACCAGCCTTAAAAATAGCGCCAGTAGATGCAGGTAAATTAGCCAGCGACAAGGTTTGTGAGTTGGCGGCAGGTGTAGCGCCTAGCGTTACAGTCGTTGGGGTTGTAGCCGCACCACCTTGATACGCAGTAAACCACCGCAAGTTGTCGCTGTTAAACGTAATGGTTTCTGGCAACTGCCTGTCAAGATTGTCAATGGTTTGAATGATTTGACGAGAGGTTGCATAAGCCAAATAGTTGTGCGGAGAAACAGTGAACACCCAAGGCACAGCAGTCAAGTATTGAGCCACACGCATTTGACCAGAACGACTGACCTGTTGGCCTACCGTTCTGCGGTTGTTAACAGTCATTGACTGTTGCACCTGAAAAATGGTTTGGAATGACATTAAGTTCTCCCGAAATTAGTAGACAGGTTTTTGTTGGCGTATTGGTTTGCCGCCCAGATTGTGTTTGAGCTACCAAGCAAACGATCTTCAAACGACTTAACGTCAATGGCGTTAATGTAGTTGTTTGTGACGTTGGTGGTGCTGCCCATGCCCATCTGGTTGTTCGGAATAATTGTCCCAGAGCCTGATGGCATAAACAATTCTGGCCCACGTTCACCCACGATGTACGGGCTACCTGCGCTTACAGGGCCACCTGTGGCTTTTCCCGTTACTCCAGTTGCCTGATAGACATTTGCAAACCAATTGTCATTTGATGCGTTAGGCCCAGTTGCAAGACCAAAAGCCGCACCCAAAAAGCGCATCACAGCAGCTTTCATTTGGATTGCAATTAAGTCTTGAATGATGCTACGAGCCAAATCCTTCATGCTTAACTTGCCTGTCTTGACAAAGTTGTCAATGGCTGAAGACAAGTTGCCAAACACGCTATCAAACACTTGCTGTGTGCGCTTGGCAGACTCATCCATAGTCACAAACATTTTTGCAATTTCTTCTTGCTTGTTAAGTTCTTTTAATACTAGTGGGTCTTGACCTTCAACTTCTTTGCGCTTACGAGCGTATTCCAGAGAAATTTGAGCAAGCCTTTGTTCTTGCTCTGTTGCATAAATCATTTTGTATTTCAACTCAAGCGATTCGCGTTGAAATTCCATATCGCGAGTTTGGTTTTGTGCGCTAACAACTAAAGCACCTCTGCGATTGTTTTCAATAGCCCATGCAGTGTTAAATTCATTTGCCGCTGCTTCTTCTTCGTTAAACTGAGCAATTGCGTACTTAGTGCGGATCTGCTTAATTTTTTCCGCAGTCTCAGTTGCAATAACAATTGCTTTGTTTTTGTAAATCTCAAGATTTTGTGTGGTGGCTCTAAAATCTTCTTGCTGATTCTTTTCAGCCATTTCTCTACGAGCGTCTTCTAATTTCTTGGCAGATTCAAGCTCAAGCATTTGCATTTCATTTGCGCCTTGCTTTGCTACAGCAAATCTTGCTTCTGCTTCAGCTTTAGCAACTTCATTGATTTTGCCTTTTAACATTCCTTTGTATTTGTCGTACTCGTCTATTTTTTCTTTTGCACTTCCAACATCCTTTGAAGATGCAGAGCGACCTTGAAGACGCTGTATTTCTAGCAAGTTTTCTTTGCTGGCTTGCAATGTTGCAAGAACTTTTCTCCAGCCTCTTGCAAAAGCCGTATCTTCTTCTTCGGAAGTTCCCGCAAGTTTTTGTTTAATGTCAGCAATCTGTTTGTCCAAAGCCATCATGTTGTCTGATTGCGTTGGACCAGCAAGCAAAGATTTAAAAGTATCCCAATAATTGCTTGTTGCTTTGGTTAGAGAATTCCATGCGCCCTCAAGCAAACCAAGCTCTCTGCGTTGTTGCTCAAGTTTTGTGTTCAAAGCAACTGCAACTAATTGTGCTGCCTCTTGTTTTTTACCTGCTTTTTCTAGTGCTTCTATTTGCTTGTATTGCTCAAGCGTCAAGAAATTCATTTCTTTGTTAAGTGACTTTGCGCCTTCTGCTGTTCCACTCAAACCGCCTTTAAGTTTTTGCGTTGCTTCTGTTGCAGATACACCAGCAATTTCTGCATAAGTAACAATTGCTTTAGATACAGCACCAATAGACTTTTCAGTAAATTGACCAGAAGAAATTAAAGCTAACAAGGCTTCTTTAGCATCAGCAATACTTGATCTTGTTTGCCCACTTAAAGTATTTGCCAGTTTAACAAAAGATTCTTGCGTCATGCCAGAATAGTTGCCACTTAAAGTTAAAGCGTCTTTAAGTTTTGCAAGGTCTTCTGAAGATTGATATGCAGCCAATCCAACAGCGCCAAGTCCAATAGCAACAGAACCAAGGCCAACAGTAAACGGAGTAAACAAAGACCCAATGGCTTTGAACATATTGCCCACGCCACCCATCGTGTCTTTCAATTGACCGCCCTGTTGCAATGCGGCAATAAATGGACTTTGACCAGAAGCAATCTGTGTAAAGAAGTCAGTGGTCTGGTAAGTCAGGTTAATCTTCTGTTGCTCATTCATCTTGAACGTAGCACCAGAAGCATTCTTTGCTGCGTTGGCAACCTTGTCGTAAGCAGCAGCTTGCGCCAAAAGTTGCGCTGCTTTGTCACTTCCCTTGATATCCTTTAACCGACCTGTTGCCAACTCACGCTCAATTTGCGTAACTTTGGTTACTGACTTGCCGTAATCTTCTGTTGCATATTTCAACGACTGAATTTCTTTGTCAGCCGCCTTCATTTCACGCGCAATGGCGTTCTTCATCTTTTGCGTTTCGTAAGCAACCTTTTGTGCTTCCGTGGCAAAGTTACCCATCTGGAGATCAAGCGCGATCCCCAATGTTGCTGCGTTTTGATGAGTTGCCATTACTTCCTCTTTCTAGCGAGTTTCTGCGCGTATTCTGGAATTATTTTACCAAGACTGTTTTTCAAATCATTGATGACAGTTGTGGCCCCATATTGCAATGCTGGACGCAAAAATGGTCGTGCAGGTATTTTAGATGTGCCGTATTCTTGAGCCAATGAAACAGCACTGCGTTTGACAGAAACAATTGCCAAGACAACAGAGTTTTCGCTAATGCTAGGTGCTTCTCTGTCGTTGGGAGTTGTAAGCCGGGACTTTAGCTTGAGGGTATCCCTCATGTGAAACGGACTGTAGGCGCTACGAGGCTTTTCGCTGTCGTATGGGGCATAGGCTAGGGCAGCGTAATAAACGCTCTGCATGGACTCCTCTGCGGCCTTGGCAAGCGTGTTCTTAAGCACCACATCCATCTTGAAGCCATTTGCAAGGTCAATGATTTGTTGCTCAAACTCAGCAAAGCCCGAAAGCTGGAACTTCATGTCCTTGCCTTCAAAGCCTTGCGTATCAATGTGTTGAGCCATGCTACTCTTTCAGGTAAGCCTCCGAACCCGGTCTAGTAGTCAAGAATGCCATCAATTGCTTGCTGGCTTGCTCTTGCTGTTGTTCCTTTGTCAGCGGCGGGACAATGTATTCGTGCGTTGATGGAAGAACATCTTTCATCGTAAACGGTCTTGTTGTCTTCTGTATTTTCGAGTTTAAGTTGCCTGTGGTCAAGGAACTTAAAGCCAGCAAAATAGCTTTGTTTCCCAACATACCATCCGACAACATAATCTCGATATTCCGCATATCGTCTACAGGAACATCATCAGGACACCCACCATGAGCGTAAACATACGCTCTGGCTTGCAGGTGAATGTCCCAAATTAGTTTTTTCGAGAGTCCTTGTAACCGGGCTGAATTGCCTCAGAGATTTTGGCAAGGACTTCCAACTGAACAGCAGTAGGCCATTCAGCTTCAATGTCTTCATAAGTGATTTCATCAAGCGTTCCATTTACAGGAACAAGCAGCCTGATGTACTCAACCATTCGGTTTTCCATCTGCAAGATGGTTTGCACCAATTCTTTGGTAGAACGGCCTTCAACAACCACATCGTCATCAGTGACCTCAATGCCTTCAATGGCAAGAGAGTCACGAAAAGATGAGGTCATCTTGTCAAAGCGTTTTTGGTATTCGGCTTGATCAAACTTCTCAATGCGATCTTGCATGGCATCAAGCTCTTTTGTCAGCGGAACACGAACCTTGAAGTTGTATCCAGCAAGCTCAAAAGACTTAGTACGCAGATTGGGGATTTCGCCAAAGGCAGATGTGAGTTTTGTCATGGTTTATCGTGTAGCTTTGATGATCTTGTGGTAAATCGACTCATTGATAGAAATGGCGTAATCCACCACTTCATCAGGAGTTAGTTTA
>Ga0208133_1000167_pt1 | contig 26184 bp, 30 predicted proteins | sample ColrivemetaGS535_FD_187595 | JGI IMG/M metagenome (GOLD analysis project Ga0208133, IMG submission 187595) | Estuarine microbial communities from the Columbia River estuary, USA - metaG S.535 (SPAdes) (version 2) | ecosystem: Environmental > Aquatic > Marine > Intertidal zone > Estuary | place... | reverse complement strand
TATAATAATACCAATCTATAATTATGGGATTCAATTTGAAAAGGCGTTACAATCAGTATTTAATTCTACATACAAAAATATAGAAATTGTTATTGTTGATGATGGTTCCACAAATACATACGTTAAATTAAAATTGGAAAGCGTTAAAGACCATCCAAATATTAAAATTATTCATCAAGAAAATCAAGGTCCCTCTTCAGCAAGAAATAATGGAATTAAAAATTCCACAGGTGATTTAATATTACCATTAGATGCTGATGATATGGTTCAACCTGACTATATACAATTGTGTGTTAACATACTGAAAAACAATAAAAACATAAGTCCGGTTTATTGTGATACTCATCATATTGGTCAAACTCAAGGTATTGAGGTAAGACCTGAATGGTCATTAGAGAGATTAAATAAAGGTCCGTTTATTGTTAATTGTTCTATGTTTCACAGAGAGGCATTTGATAAATGTGACGGATATGATGTCGAATTAAAAGGGTGGGAAGATTATGATTTATGGCTTAGAATGGGGATTAACGGATATGTGGGTAAAAGAATACCTAAACCTTTATTTATATATTTTCATCACGAAATTGATGGGACGGTATCTTCTGAAGCTAACGTTAATCAAATTGAATTACACCAAAAAATATTAAACAAAAACTATAGTAATGAAATTATTTGAAAAATTTGACAAAGTATATTGTATTAATTTAGACCGAAGACCGGATAGATTAGAAAATTTTACTAAAGAAGTCGAGAAACATAACTTAGGTGAATTTGAAAGATTTTCAGCATATGACGGTAAACAATTAAATTTAACTAATGAACATAATTTAAAACCAGGTGAGATTGGTGTAATAAAATCTAATTTAGATATTATTAAAGATGCTAAAAAAAATAATCATAAGACCATTTTAATTATTGAGGACGATTGTGTGTTCAATGATGAGATTGTTAATTTTGAAGATTATTTTAATCAACTACCGAATGATTGGGATATGTTATATATGGGAGGTAATCACAATACTCATATGGGTGTTATTCCCCCTCAACAAATTAACGATAGAGTTGTAAAACTACACTCAACATATTCAGCACATTTTATTGGGATTAAATCATCGGTATTTGACCATATAGAAGTTTTATTAGAAAGGGGTCAACAACCGTTAGATGTTGAATACGTTAAATTACAAAAAATATTTAATTGTTATTCTTTTACACCTGCATTAACAAGTCAATTAGTTAATTTTTCAGATATACAAGAATCAACAACAGATTATAATTGGTTAATAAAATAATATGTCACAAATAATATCAACAGCTTATTTAATGGGGGGACTAGGTAATCAAATGTTTCAAATGTCCCACGCAATTTGTCAAGGTTGGAAAAATAATATACCGTCTAAGTTTAGACCATCGTCATATACTCCTATGCAAGCAAATCAACCAACAAAATATTTAGATAATATTTTTAGAAATGTTGAGTTCACCAACGATATACCTGATGTTGTACGAGTTGAGTCGGGTTGGGGGCATACACCAATAAATCCTTCTTGGTATACGTCAGTAGAGTTTTTTGGTTACTTTCAGAGTAATAAAAATTTTTTAGGTTATGATGAAAAAATAAAAGAATTATTTCAGCCAACTGAGGAATTCGTTAATAAAGTAAACATACTATATCCGGAAATTAATAATGAAGGAACAATATCGTTACATATTAGAAGAGGTGATTATACAACTATAAGTCACGTTCTTCCTGTAATTGATAAAACGTATATTGACGAAGCTATAAGACAAAATGGTGATTACTCAACAATATTTATTTTTTCTGATGATGTCGAATGGGTTAAACAAAACCTATCTTACCAAAATCAAATTGTTGTTACAGGATTAGAGGATTATGAAGAGATGTGGTTGATGTCGTTATGTAAAAATAACATAACATCGAATTCAACCTTTTCTTGGTGGGGAGGATTTTTAAATCAAAATACAAATAAAAAAATATATGTTCCAAGTGTTTGGTTTGGACCATCCGGTGAATATAATTGGGAAGACATTTATGTTGACTCTTGGATAAAAATAAACGTAACATATTCCGAAGGGAAATTAATTTTTTAAAATATGAATTATTTACAAGGACAAAAATTTAGAGAAATATACGATAATAATAAAATTTACTATTGTGACACGCACGATGTAAATTCATTTTTTGATAATATTAATTTTACACACGATTTTGTGTTGGTATCACACAACAGTGATGGTAACATAACAGATAACCCTACCAGACATTTTGATGCCGATGTTAAAAAAATCCCTAAAAATTTAAAAAAATGGTTTGGTCAAAATCTTAATTACGAATCAGAGATTATCGAGTCATTACCTATTGGTTTAGAAAATTCACAATGGTTTCCGGAAACAAGAAAAATTGAGAAGTTATTTAACATTAATTCAACACCAAAAAATATTAAAAATTTGGTTTATTTAAATTTAAATATATTAAATAATCCGGGTGTTAGACAACCCATTTATGATATGTTAAACGATAAACCATATGTCACAACACAATACGGTAGGAATGGTTTGGGTTATGATGAATATCTTGATAACCTATATAATCATAAGTTTATGATTTGTCCTGAAGGTAATGGGATTGATGTACATCAGCCTTGGGAATCTTTATACGTTAACACAATACCAATTCAAAAGAAAAATATTAATAATAGTAATTGGAGGGAATTACCAATTTGTTGGTTGGATGATTGGGAACAATTAACTGATGAAAATTTTTTAATATCTGAATACAAAAGAATAATTGAGACAAAATTTGATTTATCTAAATTAGATTTTGATTATTGGAAGAATAAAATACAAAATTCCATATGAAAATAATTGTAATTGGTGCCGGTATTTTTGGTATTACAACGGCACTAACATTATCCAAAAATGGATATAATGTAACATTAGTAGAATGTGAAAATGATATAATGACTAAAGCCAGTAAATGTAACCACAATAGATTACATTTCGGATTTCACTATCCAAGAAGTATTAAAACTGCAAAACAAAGTTTAGACGGATATGATTTATTTTATAATAATTTTTCAAATTCAGTATTAACTAATTTCCCAAATTATTATTTAATTGAGAAAAATGGTAAAATATCTGGTGATGAGTTTAAACTATTTTGTGATGAATTAGACATATATTATCAAGAATCATCCCCAAATAATATTGAAGTAGATATGAGTAATATTACTTTATCAACAATAACTAATGAACCAATATTTGATTTTGAATCTATTAAAATTGATTTAACAGAAAGATTAGAAAATTCAAAAGTTAGTCTAATTTTAAATAAAACAATAACGTCTGTTTCAGACTTATCCGGGTTTGATGTCGTTATTAATACAACGTATCGTAATATTAATAAAATTAATGAGTTGTTCAATATTGAACCCATAAAGTTAAAATTACAAGATGTTATTGTCCCAATATTTAAAATGAATTCTGATAAGATTGGTTTAACAATTATGGATGGTGAGTATTGTACTATTATGCCAAAAGGGTTTGAAACGAATACTTTTTTATTATACCACGTAAAACACTCGGTTCTTAAACAAATTGAGGATTATGTGATTCCAAATGATTGGGTTAATAATGACCCGGAGTATATTAATGACAAAATAAATGAAATATACGAATCTTCAAAAACTTACTACCCATTCTTAAAAGATTGTGAGAAAATATCTTATTGGAGAACCGTTAGAGCATTACCAATTAACGATGACGATGAACGTTTAAGTACGTTAACTCTCAATAACGTTGGTGATAAAAAAATAATAACATTATTGTCAGGTAAAATAACTACTTGTTGGTTAATGTCTGAAAAAATATTAAAAATATTAAATGAAAACACTACTAATAGGTAACGGATACTGGGGGTCGATAGTGCAGTCTAAATTAATAACTCAAACTGATTTACTCTACGTTGCAAACTCTAAAGATAATATTGACGATATTTTAAATAAGTTTGATGTTGATTATGTTTTTGTTTGCACCCCAACTGACACACACTATGATATTGTTAAAAAATGTCTTAATCACCATAAAAATGTTTTTTGCGAAAAACCTTTTACCGGTGATTTCGATAAAGCAAAAGAATTATATGAAATATCTGAAAAAAATAATGTAAACATTTTTGTTGATAATATTTTTCTATATCGATATGAATTTATTAATATACAAAACACAATATTCAGTAATATTAAATTTATATGGAATAAATACGAAAATATATTTAACGAAAACTTATTAAACAGATTACTTTACCACGACTTATATTTATTATTGAATTTATCAAATAACGGGTGGAACATTAAATCGTGCAATATTTTTGATGACAGATTAACATTATCGTTAATTAACAACGATTTAACTTCCGAATTTAATTATAATAGAAGTTGTAAAGATAAAAAAGAAAAAATATTAATTTTAGATAATCACATCATAGATTTTTCAGAACCGTTAAATGACCCATTATCAGAAATAATTAATAATTTACAAAATAATAAGATTAACCTTGAGGTTAATAAAAATATAACCCTAAACACAATTAAACTTTTAAACAAAATACAAAATGAATGCTTACTACACACATCAAGACACATTAAATAAAATTTTAGAATCTTTCGATTACTCAACACCAATCCACTGCCTTGAATTTGGTTCAGGTGATGGTAGTTCTTCTGTTTTTCATACTTTTGCACAATCTAACCCAAATTTAACTGTGGATTGTTTTGAACACGAGGAAAGTTGGTTAACTAGTATGTCAGAAAAATATAAATTAAACAATTATAATTTTAATGTAGTCGATTGGTCAACAATGAATTATGATGATTTAAAAATTAAAAATTATGATTTAATTTTTGTGGACCAGGGAGATTGGGATGCCAGATTAGTTACGATAGACGAAATGAAAAATAATGCTAAGTATATTATATTACACGACTATTGTTATTATAATGGTTTTGGTCCCGGAATGGTACATTCGCCAGATATGGATTTTAATAACGTTGGTGAAGGTTCTTTTTTCCATAAATATAGTGTTGATTTTGAAGTTACCGGTGTAACCGAATTATTCCCACCAACATTAATTTTAAAATCTAAAAATTTATAATGATATCGGTTTATTTAAATGGCCGGTTAGGTAATAACTTATTTCAATACGCTTTTTGTAGAATATCGTCAATAAAACAAAATTGTAATTTTTACATACCAAAAAATCGAGAAGAATCAATTTCTTTTTATGGTTATTGTTTACAAAAAACATCACAATATTTAGAGATGTCTTGTGAATCAAACCCACACTATTGGACCGGTGAAAAATTGTTTACTATCGATTATGGAATCAATGACGGACATATATATAAATCAATTGGTAACACAAATGTTGAAAACGTTACAGATGGAACATTATTAGTAGATTTTTATCAATCAGATTCATATCTGTTAGAATATAGAGATATAATATTAAATGATTGGTATAAGTTTAATGAAAGTATTGTTAATGAATCTAAAGAATTACTAGATAGATATAGTGTTGATGAATATTGCTACATACATTTAAGAGGTACTGATTACAAAACTATTCCACAATATTTTTTACCCATTAATTATTATTTGAAAGCAATCGACCATATAAAAGAATTGAACCCAAATATTAAATTTTTAGTTATAACCGATGATGTTGATGAGGGTAAAAAAATGTTCCCCGAATTTGAGGTTTTAAGTAACTCAACAGAAATTGATTTTTATTTAATTTCACAATCTAAATACAAGATAATTCCAAACTCGTCTTTTTCTTGGTGGGCATCTTGGTTATCACAAAATAATAAAATAACAATAGCACCAAATAATTGGTTCAACTATAATAGTGGTGACACATTCTCACCACCCGGAATAAAAACATCTTTTTTTACTTATATTTAATATGTTAATACTTACACACATAGGACTTCAACTACCTGATTATTTAAATACGTTTTTAACACAGGTTAGAAAATTTAACAATAACTATGAAATTGTTTTTTTGGTTAACCAAGTTAATTGTGATAATGAAATATTCAAAACACATAATATTAAAACTTACCCAATTGAGGAATTAATAACCGATAGAGTTAATAATTTTATTAATAATTTTGGTTATGGTAACATTAATACCGTACACCAAAATATTCATTATGGAGCGCCTGATTATTGGTGTGTTACAGCCGCAAGATTATTTTTTATTTATGAGTATTGTTTAAGACACAATGTGAGTAAATTTTTTCATTTTGAAAACGACATTATGTTATACGAAAATTTAAATACTATTGATAATTTAATTGTTAAAAATAATTTATATCATAACCAAATTTCGATAACAAGAGGTACTAATAATAAAATTATGACCGGATTTATGTATGTAGATACTATAGAATCTTTCAATCATTTATTAACAGAAATAAATCACTATTTAGAATCTAAACTAGATTTATTTTCATTCGGTATTGACCATTTAAATGAAATGGGTTTACTTCACATATATCAAGTAAACAACCCTGATAAATTAATCAATTTACCTATTGCCCCGAATAATAATTTAACAACAGATTTTGAATTTTATCAATCCGTTTTTGACCCGGCAACATATGGACAATTTCTTGATGGTACACCAGGTTCTCCGGGTGTAAGTTTAATACCTGATAGTATTATTGGGACCGAATTTAGTTATTCTAATATACCAATAATATTTGAAGTTATCGATAATTTAAGAACACCATTCATCATTTATAATGACAATAGGTATAAAATAAATTCTTTACATATTCACTCAAAAAGATTAAACTTATTTTTAAGCTAAAATAAATTAAAATGAAAAACTACGACATAGTTATTGTATCCCACGAAAAAGATTTCAACAATATTAAATTTATTGTTGAGTATTCTCAAAAAAACTTAAAGTTTGACTCAATTCACTTAATTTTAAGTGAAAGAAAAGAATTCACCGATTTAGAATTGTTAAAAACTTTAACAGATAAACCAGTATTTTTACATTTAGAAAGTAATATTTTAAAGGTAGATAAATCAAGAATTAATCATAGACCAAATTGGATTTATCAAATGTTATTGAAAATTTTTCAAAATGTTACCTTAAATGATGATTTTTTAATTATTGAATCTGATTGTTTAATACTTAAAGAAATTAACTTTTTTGAAGAGGATAAAACAACATTATACTTGTGTCGAGACCAAAACCACACACCATATTTTAACTTTAATAATTTATTAGGGTTTGGGAGAGAATATAACCATTCATTTATTTCTGAATTTATGATGTATAATAAACAAATTGTAAAAGATTTGTTAAGTAAATCAAACTGTAAAGATGTTTATGATTTTTTAGAAATTATATATAATAACGTAAATGGAGATTGTTATCCGGCAGATTACGAATTATATGGTAATTTTTGCATCAAATATCATAATGATAAAGTAAATGTTAAACATTTAAACTATAATTTTTTTGGGAGAGAATCCACACATAACCAATTTTGGACTGACTCAGAAATAACAGAATTAATTAATAGTAATTTAGACAAAGAAGTTATTAGCTTCCATACTTGGGGAGAAAATTAAAATTATGGTATACAACCCTTCTTTAATAATAGGTGATACGTCCCAATTAAGTTATTATTTCCCTGATACTTTTGAAAAAATATCATCTAGAAATATTGAATTTGAAAATATTTGTTCTCGACAATATGATAAAGTTTTTATATTGTTTGCGGAACAAAGGACTTTTTTAAATGAGTCAGAGGATTTTTTTATAAAAACTAATGTTGATTATACTATAGAGGTTATTAATAAATTTAAAGATATCTCAAATAAAATTATTATTTATTCAACGTCAGAATTGTGGAACAAATATGATGGATGTATATCGTTAAAAGATAAATATAATTATAATTATTCCCCATACATTAAATCAAAAGAGATTCTTTGTAATTACATTAACAATAATAGAACCATTTACCCTAACGTAATTATTATATACCCATTTAATTTTAATTCTGTTTATCGAAAAGAAGGATTTCTTTTTGGTAAAATATTTGATTCAATATTAAATAATAGAAAAATATCCATTGGAAATATAAATTTTAATAGAGATTTAACTCACCCAAAAAATATTGTAGATATTTCATTAAAGGCCGATGAAGATTGTATTATTGGTTCCGGAGAATTAATTAACGTTCAAAAATTTATTGAGGACATATTTACAAAATTGAATAAAAACATTATAGATTACATTGAATACGACGATTCTAATAATCTAAAAACAAAACGAGGTGGATATTATTGTTGCAATAAAACAATAAATTATAACGACCTAATTAACTTAACAATTAAAGACATATATGAGTATTAAATTAGTAAAAGACACAATTGATTTTGATGATATCAACAAGCTAATAGAGTGGTTGAAAACTAACCCAAGATTAACTAAAGGAGAATTAACCACGACTTTTGAAGATTTGTGGTCTAAATGGTTAGGTTGTAAATATTCTGTGTTTGTTAATTCAGGGTCATCAGCTAATTTAGCTGCAATATATTCATTAATATTGTCCGGTAAGTTAAAGAATAATAAAATTATTGTACCGGCTGTGTCTTGGGTAACCACTGTAACACCGGCAATACAATTGGGTTTAACCCCAATTATGTGTGATTGTGATATGGATAATTTAGGTTTGGACATTAACCATTTAAAAACGTTAATTAAAGAGGAGAACCCATCTGCAATCATTTTGGTTCACGTATTAGGGTTTCCAAACCATATGACAGAAATTATCGAATTATGTAAAGAAAACGATATTTTATTAATTGAGGATACTTGTGAATCAATTGGTTCCAAATATGGTGAAAAACATTTGGGTACCTTTGGTGACTTGTCAACATTTTCATTCTATTTTGGTCATCATATGTCAACAATAGAGGGTGGTATGGTATCAACGGATAATGAAGAATTGTATCACATTTTATTATCTATTAGGTCACACGGGTGGGATAGAGATTTACCAAAATCAAAACAAAAAGAGTTACGTAAAAAATATAAAGTTAATGATTTCAAATCATTATACACCTTTTATTATCCGGGGTTTAATTTAAGAGCAACCGACTTACAAGCATTTATTGGTATACAACAAATGAATAAATTAGACCACATTGTTGAGTCTAGATATAAAAATTATTTGAGATATAAAGAAGGTATTAAGAATAGTTTTTGGAATGTAACACCAACAAGTAATTCCTATGTGTCAAATTTTTCTTATCCTATAATAACTAAGAATCTTGACAGATTGATAACTGAATTACAAAATAATGATATTGAATGTCGACCTTTAATTTGTGGGTCAATAAATGAACATCCATTTTGGTACGAAAGATATGGTAAACAAGAATTGCCAAACTCAAAATTAGTTCACGAATATGGTTTATACTTACCTAATAACCACCAAATGACTGAAGAAGAAGTAACTAAGGTAATTAAAATTGTTAACGAGAATATATGAGAAAATTATTAGTAACCGGAGGTAATGGGTTAGTTGGTTCATCAATCACCTCAGAAATAAAAATCGGAAAGCAATACGATTTAAGAAATGTTGAGGAAACTAATAAAATGTTTAACGATTATAAACCAACACACGTTATCCATTGTGCCGGTAAAGTAGGTGGTCTTAGCGCTAATATGAATTATAAAGGAGAATTCTTTTATGATAATATAATGATAAATACAAATGTTATTGAGTCATCAAGGTTACATAACGTTAAAAAATTAGTATCTTTTTTATCAACTTGTGTATTCCCCGACAACATTGAATACCCTATAACAGAAAAAAAAATTCATTTGGGTGAACCTCACTCGTCAAATTATCCGTATGCTTACGCAAAAAGAATGGCGGATATTCAAATCAGAGCGTATAGAGAACAATATGGTTTAGAATATGTTTCAGTTATACCTACAAACATTTACGGACCTAACGATAACTTTTCATTAGAATCCGGGCACGTAATACCAATGTTACTACATAAAATGTATATTGCTCAAAGAGAAAATACGGACTTTGTTGTTTGGGGTAGTGGAACACCGTTAAGAGAATTTATATATTCTAAAGATATTGCCAAATTATCTGAATGGGCGTTAGATAATTATAACGAATCGGAACCTATTATATTCAGTAATTCAAATGAAATTAGTATTAAAGATTTGGTTGATTTATTAGTTAATGAGTTTAACTTTAAAGGGAAAGTAATCTTTGACAAAACAAAACCTGATGGTCAATTTAGAAAACCATCCGACAATTCAAAATTAAAATCGTATTTACCTAATTTTGAGTTTACCCCAATCGAAGAAGGGTTAAAAGAAACAATAAATTGGTTTATAAAAAATTATGAAAAAACAAGAAAATAAAATAGCGTTAATTACAGGTATAAACGGTCAAGATGGGTCGTATCTTTCAGAATTTTTATTAGAAAAAGGGTATAAAGTTCACGGAACTTTAAAAAGAAATTCTGTTTCAGAAAACCAAACATCACGATTAGATAAAGTATACGATAAAGTTAAATTACATTATGCTGATTTAACTGATTTGTCATCATTAGTTAGAGTTATTAGTGAAGTTAAACCAATTGAAATATATAATTTAGCCGCACAATCACACGTAAGAATATCATTTGACCAACCATTATACACCGCAAATGTTACGGGAATAGGAACTTTAAATGTTTTAGAGGCGGTTAAATTATTAGATTCATCTATTAAAATTTACCAAGCGTCTTCTTCAGAAATGTTTGGGAATTCAATAGATTCAGATGGTTATCAAAGAGAATCAACTCCATTAAATCCAGTATCACCATATGGATGTGCAAAAGTTTTTAGTTATAACATTTGCCGTAATTATAGAAATTCTTATGGAATGTTTGTTTCAAACGGTATTTTATTTAATCACGAATCACCAAGACGAGGAACTAACTTTGTCACAAATAAAGTGTGTAAAGAAGCCGTGAAAATTAAATTAGGATTATCTAATGGATTAAAATTAGGTAATTTAGATGCTACAAGAGATTGGGGTCACGCAAAAGATTATGTTAAAGCAATGTGGGAAATTTTACAATTAGAAACATCAGATGATTTTGTTTGTTCAACCGGTATTTCACATTCAGTTCAAGATTTATGTGAGTATGTATTTGGTAAGTTAGAATTAGATTGGAAATTATATGTAACACAAGATGAAAAATTTTTAAGACCAGAAGAATTACATAATTTAAAAGGAGATTCCTCAAAATTAGTAAAAGCCACAGGTTGGTCTCACGACTATACCTTTGAAACTATGTTAGACGAAATGATTGAACATTGGTTAACATATTATAAACAACAATAATTAAAAAATGGCTGAAGCTAGAAAAAGAAAACCAACAACAACTCCGACTCCGGAAGTCACCGGTAAACCGGTAAGTAAAAAAGATTTAATTGGTCAAATCATTAAACGAAAAACTAAAGAAAAGTTTCTAACCGTAAATCAAAAGAAGTATTACGATACTCTAATTGAAAGTGAAATTACAGTTTGTTCCGGACCAGCAGGTGTTGGTAAAAGTTACATAACAATGAAAGCGGCGATTGATTTATTGTCGGACCCAAAAACTCCTTACGAGAAAATTATTATTGTTAGGCCGGCAGTCGAAGCCGAAGAAAAATTAGGTTCACTACCAGGTAACGTAGAAGAAAAATTAGACCCATATATTTTCCCATCTTATTATTTATTAAATAAAATTATTGGAAAAGAATCTCGTGAAAAACTTAAAGAGATAGAAGTTATTGAAGTATTTGCGTTAGCGTTTATGAGAGGTATGAATATTGATAATTCGATATTAATATTTGAGGAAGGTCAAAATGCTTCTCCAAGTCAAATGAAACTTCTTTTAACAAGAATTGGGTTTAACAGTAAATTCTTTATTTCAGGTGACGTGGAACAATCCGATAAATATAAAAATAAAACTCATAGTGGTTTATGGGACGCGATTGAAAAATTTAGAGAAGATGATTATGTATCAACATTTGAGTTTAAAGACAAAAATGATATTGTAAGGAACCCATTAATTAGTAAGATATTACGTAAATACGATAACGAACCGGATGAGAATAGCAATTGAGATTAACGGAGTATTAAGAAATACTATAGATAAAATAGAACAAACCTATCAAAAATATATGATAGATAAGACGGAGGGTTTAGAAGAGGAAGAATCTTTCAAATATGAGATATCATTACCGGTCGATAGTTTAAACCTTAGAAATCACTTTAAATTCCAAACAGACGAAGAATTGTATTCGTTTTTATATGAGGAGTTCCCTATGGAAATATTTGGTCATTCACAATCTTCAGAATATTCAACATTTAATGATTTAAACGATTTATACATAAAATTAAGAGATAACCACGAGTTATTAATAGTTTCAGATGAAATGGGTAGGTCAAAACCAGCGTCGTTATTCTTCTTATCAAAATTTGGATGTCAGTTAGAAAAGGTCAAATTTTATAGTAATATTACAATAAATTCTATGTGGGACGAAATTGATGTTTTACTTACATCTAATCCTACCTTATTATTAGAACATCCGACCGATAAAAAAATAATAAAATATCAAACGGAATACAATAAACATATTTCAACGGACTATTCAATAACAAGTATTAAAGAATTAGAAAGTGAATTAACAAAATTATTATAATGTTAAAAGTATTAGGAGAACATTACTATTTAGATTTAGACAAAATTGATGATTATGTCCAAATTAAAGAAACTAAAGGAAATATTTCAGGGGAAACTGAAAATACGGCAATCAGCATTATTAAATACGAAACTATTAAATTAATGTTAGAAATCATTATGGATGAACCGGAAGAGATTGATGAACAATTAGGTGCTAAAGGAACAAATAACATATCAATACCATTTAAAATAGCGTTTAATACGTTATTATATAAAAATTTACTAAACAAATTATAATATGAATCAAGAACAAATTACAAAATTAGAGTTGTCGATTGAGAATATGAAAAATAAGATATCTAAAATTTATCTTATTACTCAAGACACAAAAGGTAACGCCAAAGCATCTATTGCTTATATCTACAGATTAGGTTTGGCATTATTAAACGCAGGATACAATCCGATTATTTTACACGAAACTCCCGATTATAAAGGAGTGTCTGAATGGTTAGGTGAGGAATATATGACTTTACCTCATCAATCTATTGAAGGTCAAAATTTACAAGTATCTCCGGAAGATTTAATTATTATTCCTGAATTATATGGTTTCATTATGTCTCAAATAACAAACTTACCTTGTGGTAAAATTGTTCTTTGTCAATCTTATGACTATATGTTAGAAACATTACAACCAGGCCAAACTTGGAATGATTTAGGGTTTTTAAAATGTATTACAACTTCTGAAAAACAAAAAGAACAAATTCAAACCGTTATGAGAAATGTTTCATTTGATGTATTAACACCTTATATTTCCGATATTTTTAAACCTCAGAAGTTTCCAGCAAAACCAATTATTACGGTCCACTCAAGAGACCAAAGAGATACTGTAAACTTAATTAAAACTTTTTATATTAAGTTTCCTCAATATCGATGGATAACATTTAGAGATATGAGAAGTTTAACTGAAAAAGAGTTTGCAACAGGATTAAACGAATCTTGTTTGTCAGTTTGGATTGATGAAACAAGTGCTTATGGAACATTCCCATTAGAATCTATGAAATGTGGTGTACCTGTATTGGGATTAGTCCCTAATTTACTCCCTGAATGGTTGAGTGAAGATAACGGACTATGGATTAATAATAAAATACAATTGGTTGATTTTATCGCTGATTATTTACAAAATTGGTTAGAGGATAACGTAAATGAAAATTTATTTATTGAGATGAAAAAAACGGTAGATTCTTTACCAACCAAAGAAAGTTTTGAAAAAGAATCAGTTAAACTATTTGATGGTTATCTAACAACTAGACAAGAGTCATTTACAGAACAATTATCTAAACTACAAACAATCTAAAAACAATATGGAAGAAATTAAAAAATTTGATGTATCGGTAATTTTACCAATTAAATCATCTAAAGTAAGAGATTTTGATGAATACTTTAAAAAATGTATTGAATCATTAAAAACACAAAAAACAGAAATAAATGAACTTGTTATTGTTCACACAAATGAAACCTCATTAGTTGAATATCTAAATGGGTTTGATTTTGGTGATTTACCTGTAGTTAAAGTTGAATGGACTAAAGACCCTAATTACTCATCACAAATTAATTACGGTGTTAGAAGTGCTAAATCAACTTGGGTATCATTATTTGAATTTGATGATGAATATTCATCAATTTGGTTTAAGAATGTTTTAAAATATTCTGAAGTATACCCTGACGTACAGTCATTTTTACCAATAGTTGTTGATGTTGATAATGCTGAGAAATTCGCAGGTTTTACAAATGAGGCAACATTTGCTGCTAATTTTACACCTGAAATGGGAATCTTAACTAACGAGACATTAATGGATTATCAAAATTTCCAATTATCGGGAATTGTAATTAAAAAAGATTCATTTATTGATTATGGTTTATTAAAACCATCTTTTAAATTAACATTTGGTTATGAATTCTTTTTAAGAATGACGTATAACTCAATAAAGATTATGTCAATCCCTAAAATTGGATACAAACATATGAATTTAAGAGAAGGTTCTATTTTTTGGAACTATAAAAATGGAGATGATGTTATAACACCTGATGAGGTTAAATTTTGGGTAGAATCAGCAAAAAAAGAATTTTTCTTTATTAATGATAGAGCCATAAAATACGAATCTCAAGAATCGTAATGACAGAAATTATTAATTTGACAGGAGACACCAGTGTTGAGTTAAAGAAGAAAGGTAGAAAACCGACCCAATTAAATTATTTTGATGTTCGAGAAGAACTAGCTGTTGTTCGGTTTTTAGAAACTGAGTGTCACCACGAAAGAAATAAAATTTATAATGAGTTTTTGTTAAAACCTTTAGATAAGATGATATCTTCAATTATTAGAAGATATAAATTATACAGAAAAGATATGGATTTTAACGAAATCCATACAGATACTCACTCATTCTTAATAACAAAAATAGATAAGTTTAAGCCTTCTAAAGAAAAGAAGGCTTACTCTTATTTTGGAACCATATGTAAAAATTACCTTATGGGCCAAATAATTAAAGACCAAAAAGAAATGAATAGGAAAATATCCTATGAAGACATTTCAACTAGTTTAGAAAACGATGAAGGATTTGCTTATTATATTGAAAACGATAATTTAGATTCTGAAAGAATTATTCATCACTTTTTAATTAAATTAGATTTATTCATTAAAAATGAAAATCTAAATGAAAATGAAATTAAACTTGGTCAAGCATTATACGATTTATTCGACAATTATGAAAATATCTTTGTTGGAAATGATAATAATAAATTCAATAAGAATATCATATTACTTTCATTAAGAGAAATGACAAATCTTTCAACTAAAGAAATTAGAGGGTCTATGAAAAAATATAAAAATATGTATTTTGAATTAGTCCAAACTATGGTTAAATAAAATTCAGTATTATATATTTATAGTTATGGGAAGACCAACAAAAAAAGAGATAAATCTTTCAAAAGAATCAATGTTATCGTTGATGCAGGAAATCTATAACGAAGTTGTAGAACAAAGAAACACTGCAATAAGAATTCAAAACAAAATGTTGACAATGATGAAAGAGCCGGAAGATATGACAGTTATTGGTCCGGTAATTGAAAAACAACAAAAAATTGTAAACGACTGTATTGAGAAAAAATTAACACTATCTAAACTACAATCTTCTATGTGGGAAAAATCTAACTCCAATAAAGATAATGGTGGTGGATTCTCAATAACTGATTTAGGGGATGACGAGTTATTTAGAACTCTAATGGAGAAGGATATCTCAAAAGATAATGATTCTTATAAAATGAAAAAATAACACAAGATGCCATCATTAGATATTAATTTTGATTATAATAAAATTCAAAAAAAACTTAATGCGACTAAATCTTTTGCGGACATTAAGTCCCAATATGATGATGCGAACAAAAAAGTTGGAGATTCTTTTGAAAAAACTAAATCTCAAGTTTCAGAATCATTAACTAGTGTTAAAAATCAAACAAAAAGATATCAAAAACAAGTTAAAAACCAATTTGAACAACTATTAGATTTAACCAATACTACAGGTGGAAATGGTAGTGGTTCACCATCATATATTAAAAGATTGTTAATTAGAACAATTAAAAATGTTCAACCAAGATTAAGAACAATAGTTATTTCAGATTGTTTAACCGCATTAGGTTGTGACCAACAACAAGCATACACAACAGGCAAAATTTATGTAAAAGTTAGTTCAATTGATTTATTTAATAGATTATTAATTGACCCCCAAGATGAAGTTGGTGTTGTTGTTTATGAGAAAAACTTACCTCAATCAGGTCAGATTCCATTTTCAATGAATCGACAATTACATACATTAACAACTCAATCTACCATATACAATTATGTGGGTAAATCCGGTCAACCTTTATTTAATATTACCTATATGGAAAACCAACCTTTAGCTTTAGGTGGTGCCACAGGTCCTTGGTTTGAAGTTGATTTACAAGGAAGAAATAACCCTCTTAAGGTAGGTGAATTTATGGTTGATTATTACGATACCATAAGAATGTCCGAAGATACTGATATTATCGCCTCTATTATGGAGTCCTTATCCGGAGCTATATCTATGAAAATAGATGCGGGAACATCTCAGGTTCAAAATGCTAGTCAAGCTGAATTAATCTTGGCAAGAATTTTAGGTCTTTGTTTTGATAGTGGTGCAAGTGATGGAGAGATAGATACTAGTGGTATTTCTAAAATTGCCGAGTTAGATGGTATAGATGATTCATTTTTTGAATTTACCGATATTGATTTAAGAAATATAGATATTAGAACCGCAAACATAAAAAAAGGAGTTATCCAATTTGAAGATTGTGGTAATGTTGATTTACCTGTTAATTTTAACGAAATTGTTGGTGCGTTAGGTCAATTAAATTTTTATGAAGGTTCTGAATTTGAAAATGCCGCGAATAACATAACCGATGTTTTAGCTAATAATCCGGCTTGGCTTGGTGTTGGAATAAATGTTAACCCACAAGTTGTTGTCGATACAAATTTTATAAAATTAATAACTAATGGTATGATTGGAGCGTTAATCACTCCAAAAATGATATTACCTATTATTGTTATGTATAAAGCATTAGGTAATACATTGGCTGATAATATAAAATCGTTTGTTGACTTTGCTAAAATATTTAAAAAATTCTTTATTAATTTAGTGTCTAAAGTAGGTGCTATTTTTGTCGAGGAATTATATAAATTAATTAAAGAAGATATTTTAAAACTTGTCCAACAAATAATTAAAGATATAGTAAAAGAAAAAATTGTTAAAAAATATGCGATGATATTAAAGTTATTGGCATTACTTTTAGCAATTATTGGGTTAATAACCGATTATCGTAAATGTAAAAATTTAATTGATGATATTTTGGCATTATTAAATTTATTAAATATTCCCGGATTTGGTGCAGATATTCCATTACCAATCTTATATGCTGCACAATTATTGGATGGTTACTCTGAATCAAGAGCGTTTATTGGTGCAATTGAAGAATTACAAAGTATGGGAATCCCAACAGGGGCGATGCCAAGTGGAGCACCAAATTTTGATTTATTAGGTAAATTTGGACAAATGAAAGCAATGGCTATTGAAGAAGCCGAAAATAATAAACTTCAAGTTGCTGTAGGTCCATTAGTGGTAACACCAGCGTTTTTGACTATACCTACCAGTTCATACGGTAAAAAATTCTAATTATGACTCAAAAAGAAAAATCTGAAAAAGTATTACAAATAATAAAAGAATACAAAACATCATCAAATAAAGATTTAACTTTAGCTATGGATTGTATTCAAGAAGATTTTGAATTTACCAAAAATATGGTATTAAAGGGCACAGAACAATTAGATAAGTTAGAGTTAACTTACAATACCATATTAAAAGAATATCAAAAAAGAATAAAACCAAATGGAGATAACTAAAAAAAACGAACATCAAATATTATTTCCCGGATATGTCTATAATAATCAGGACCCAATGATGTTGGGTCGACTTAGAGTTATCCCTGAAACAAAAAACTATGACGATATTATCGCATCAGTTGTTAATTGGAATGAGGATACTGACCCTTGGACATCGAGAGACCCTTTAATTTTTATACCATTATTACCTTTTTATATTAGTCAAACACCTAAAAAAGATGAGTATGTTCATATTATATATATGAATAAAGAATTCCCTTTTCAAAGTCAATTTTATATACAAGGTCCATTTTCATCTCCAATGACAACACCTTTTGAAAATTTTCAAGGTGCAAAAAAATTCTTAGCTGTTGGTGACAGAATAAAACAAGGAATGAGCCTTAAAAATCAAGATGGTGAATATCGTGACCAAAATAGTCAAGGTGTTTTTCCTGAACCCGGAGATAATGCTTTATTGGGTCGAGGAACCGCCGATGTCATTGTAAAAGAAAATGAAGTGTTAATTCGTGCCGGTAAAACAAAAGAACTATCCAAAGATAAATTTCCAATAGGTAATCAAGATAGAGCCTTTTTACAGTTAACAAGATTTACACAAACTAAAAAAACATTACCTAGTGAAACCAAATATAGATTAGTACAAAATGTTCAATTAGTACAAAAAATGATTGTTTGGGATATTGCGAATTTAGATACTTCAGGAAGTGTTTTTACAGGGTCTGTTAAACTATATAATCTAAAACCTGGACCTAAAGTTAATACTGACAACTTTAAATTTGATACAATATTAAACTTAACAAGTGGTGAAGATTATGGTGCGGAATTAGAATCGGTTTCATTTGTTGGTAAATCATTTTCAGAATCTGTTAAAATTATTAATGATTTTATTTCTAAAATATTTAACCCAAATGTTACATTTACAGGAATTACAATCAACAACCCACAAAACATTACACAACAATTTCCTTTTATTGTAACACCATCAAAACAAACATACGAAACAGGTAAGAAATTTACCCCTAGTAACGCATTGACAGAAATACTTGAATACATTAATTACAAAAGATTTTATAACAAAATTAAATTAAATAATTCAACTGAAGAAGGATGGTTTTTAGTTTCAGAAAATAAAGGTGGTACACCGTTATTTGGTCCTCAAGGAACGTTAAAAGAAGAAACAGTCACTCCAACCACATTTCAAAGTGAAGACATTACATATGGTGTGTTAGGGGCTCAGAAAGTGTTTTTATTATCCCAAAATTCAACAAGTCCTAAAGGACAAATTAATCTTGCAAATACACTATATGGTATCCCACAAGATAAATTTGTTGGTGCCGGAGATACATTATTTGAAAAAACTTATTCAACTGTTAGAGGGGAGGAATTAGTTAAAGTAATCGAAAAAATAGTTGATTTCTTAAACAATCACGTTCACCCCCACGCTAATATGGTTCCGGATGAAGCAACTCAAGGTTCCAAAACAACTAAGACCAGTATTAACCAATTACTAGCCGACGTAAATAATACTGTCTTAAATCAAAATATTCGAATAAACTAAATATTTATTGTTAAAAGATTTTATGTCAATTAACAATTCCTATTTTAGTAAGAATAACACACTCATATCAAATAGCTTAACAAACACAGGAAGAAATCCTGTGACTGAGATATTTTATGGTTCGTTAGCCACATCACAGTACCCTAACGGATACAGTCGTTTTATATTTGATTTAGACCTATCTTTACTACAAGAAAAAGTTTCTGACGGAACTATATCAACAACTTGTAATGATATAATGACTCACACATTAAGAATGATTAACACATCAACTTTTAATCTTGAGACATTAAATACAACAACATCTCAAGGTAGATTAAGAGCGACATCATTTGATTTAATATTATTTAGAATACCTAACAATCAATTATGGGATGAAGGTGTTGGATATGACTTTGCTGATTTAATATATGATTATAGTAATTCAGATAAAAATTTCTCAACAAGACCATCTAATTGGATTCAAACAACAACATTAAGTGGTTGGACATCACAAGGTATTTATAGTAATATTAATTCAGGTTCAACACCATATAGTTCACTAACTATTGTGGATACACAACACTTCCAATTTGGTAATGAAAATGTTTCATTTGATATGACAAGTGAAATTAATAATATTTTAACAGGTGGATTAACCGGAGTTACTGGTTGGGGTATTGCTTACTTACCTCAAATAGAAAATCTAACCGGATTGACTGAAAACTATGAGGTTCAATTCTTCACCAGACACACTCAAACATTTTATGAACCATTTTTAGAAACAAACTATAATGACATTATTGAAGACGATAGAAATACTTTTTCATTAGGTAAAGTAAATAAATTATACTTATATCTGTATGAGGATGGTAACCCAATTAATTTAGATTCATTACCGTCAGTATCTATTTCAGACGCAAACGGAACCCCAATTTTAGGTTTGTCAACCCCTAATTTAGATGTTTGTCAAAGAACAAAAGGTGTATACGAGGTTATTATTCCACCATTATTAGGATACAAAACACCTTGTTCATTTTACGATGTTTGGAGTAATTTATATATCAACGGATTTGCCGTTGACTCAATTACAAATACTTTTACATTATACCCATTTAAAAAATCAATTCAAATTGGAACGACAACTCAAGACCCAAAAGTTTATGGATTTGATTTTTACGGTATTAAACAAGACGAAAAAATATACAATACCGATATTAGAAAAGTTGGTGTAGTAATCAAACAAGCTTATACAACAAATAAATTACAACCAAATGTTGAAGCTCATTACAGAGTATATGTTAGAGAAGGACAAACAGAAGTTCAAGTTCAAGATTGGACAAAAATAAACAGAACTCCAAACGAATATTACTTTATGTTTGACACAAGAGATAAAATTCCAAACGAATATTATGTCGATATGAAGATTATTAATAGTGGTGAAATAAATACATATAAAAAACAAATCAAATTCCAAATAGTAAATCTAAAGTATTTGGAATAATCAGATATTTATAAATAAAAAAAATTATGGCAAATAGATTATTTACAGGAACAACTTGTTTATTAAGCGGTGTTACCACATTCATTGCGGACGACACCATCATTTTAGCAAACGCACTTAACAAAATTTATCAATTAGGTGATGGTACGTGTATTACCTTAACAGCTTCAGGGGCAACAACAACCAATAATACTACAGCCGGTATTTTTTATGGACCATACACTTCTTGTACCCAATGTATTACACCTGTTAATAGTGCCGGTGTAACATCATTTAATTGTGATGATTGTGGTACAGGTACTGTGACCGCAACAACAATGCCTCACGCAATATATACCAACGGACAAAATAGAGCTATCTCACAAAATAATACAGTTACAATAGGAGGACCTAATGGTCTAAATAATTAAATAAAACAAGATAAATTATTTTTTTTTATTTTTTTGTGTTTTATTTTTTTTATTTATAAAAATATCCATATATTTGTACCATAATAATAAATCAAATATAAAATGGATAAAATAATTAAATTTTTTAAAAGATTAATAATCAGACGAATTGTTAAATCAAGAAGTCATTTTGATTATCAAGACCCGGGATTATTAGGTGATGTTCATATCTGTAAATCAATATGTCGTAAACTTATAACAAGCGAAGGTTCAAAATTTTTAATTGCCCCCCTTTCATCTCAGAGATATATTAAACATTCCGAACTTGGAATCTTTGTTATACTTGACGATAAAAAAATTAGTGTAATCAATCACGAATACTACTACAGTAATATCTTAATGTCTAATAGAGATTGGGATAAATTAACTAAAATGTACGACACAAAAGTAGAACGTATTAGACAAGAACTCAAAAATGAAATGAAATCCCAAATCAAGTATTCTTTAAAAGGTATTTTAGATAAAGTGGATAACTCCAAAAAAACAAAAACCCCTACTTAGTAAGGGTTTTTTTTATTTAAAACATATCTTCAATACTATTTAAGTGTCTTTTAACAACATCTAAATCACTAATGTCCGTATAGGTCATTCCTCGACTTTTTAACGTCTGAACCTCTCTATGTAAGTGTAACATCATTTGTCTAACCATAGTTGACATTGTAGGGTAATGTTCTATCATCTTATCCAAATAATAAACATCGTTAGGTAATTTTAACACACCCCCAATTTTGTTAACCCAATCTTTACCATACTTATCAGCATCCATTTCCATTTCCCAATAGATTTTAAAAAATTCTTCAAAATCCTCTATATCTCCCATATAAGAATCTTTCATATCAAAATCACTCATTTGTTGTTCGTGTTTTAATTCGTGGAATAATATATAAACAAATGATGCAAAATTTGGTAATGTTTCAGGTGAACATAATATTATCATATTACTTGTTCTTACACCTTTAAATCCGGTGTTACAAGAGTTTAATACTTTTATTGTATATCCTCTATCCTGAATAAAATTTTTTATCTTCTCAGATATTAAATCATATTCCTTCATTTTATTATCAGGAATATCTTTTCTAAATTTATTAATTATCTTATCGTAATTAGAGGTCGTTTTTAGACCGTTTGGGACAATATCACTTAATACGGTATCTTCAGTTATCTCAACCCATTCCGTTACAATGGGGGATATCTTATGACCTTTTTTACCGGAGTTCTGATTAATGTTATAACCACCATTACCAGTCACCTCTTTAATCTGTATTTTGTTATTTTTGTTCATATACTTATAAATATACTAAAATTTAATTATGGAACAACAACCTGAACTATTTGGAAAGCTATTCGAATCAATACCAATCCAATCCGAAGAACACTTAGAAGCCATCCTTGAAACTATGGATAAAGAACACGGTATCTACTACCTAACCCAAGCCGTGAAATATGCTTACCAAGCCGGGATATTCTCATTGGGGGAATGTGAAGTTATCTCAAAATCAATTAGAGTAACTTCCAAAAAAGAAAAAGAGGACTAATTGTCCTCTAATATTTTATTTGACTTACGGATATTTTCCTCACCCCACATTGGTTGAAGGTTATCCAAACACCAACATCTCATAAATTCCTCGTCACCCATCTCCTGAATATCAAAAGATGTAATAGGTGACTTATGGTCAACGTGCCAAACTCCATAGTTATCCCACGTCATATCATCCTTAAATTGTTTCTCTAAATGATTAATCAATTCCTCGGGAGTGTATTGTAGAACATCAAAGTAATGTCCGTATTTATCTACGTTACTCTCCTTTAATACTGTGTAGATTGCAGTTCTGAAATTGGAGATTAGTTTATAGAGGGGGTCTCTCGCTTTACGATTTCTTTCGTAATCACGTTTTGTTTTTCTAATATTGTCAACATTTTTTTCACGGTATTCTTTAAGATACTGTTTACGATGTTCTTGATTATCTTTTTGCCACTCAGAAAAATATTGTAATCGTTTTTCTCTATTTTTAAGGTAATGTCGTTTATCCGATTCCGATTTTCCTCCCTTAAATTTTCTACCGGAAGGACCAATAATCGCATCATTTTCTTTTAGTGTTCGTAACACAACTTGTTTTGTTATATTTAATTTTTCAGATATAGATGGTGAACCTAACATTTCATCATTGTATAATCTTAAAATTTCGTCAACAACAGATTTTTCTAATACTATTTTCTTCATATATTATAAATACAACCATAAAGTTGATTGTTCACAAATATACATAAAAAAAAGGGACATATAGTCCCTTTTTGTTAAATATTTTAAGATTTTGATTATCTCAATTCTCTTAAATCGAATGTTCTAACACCATCTACAGTAATTCTGCCGTAAAATCTATTATTTACCATCTTTTTTGCGTAACGGGTCATAATACCTTTAATCGGTGTAAAGTTGAATGGGTTGTACATTGTAGGTGTTAATTGTAATGGTACATACGGTGCGTAGATGTAACCTGTGTCTAACAATGATGTTCCTTTGTGTCCTACTAACACTGTGTTAGCTGGGAAGTAAGGGTCACGGTAAACTTGGTAACGTCCTGCTAATGTTCCAACTCTTTCAATACCCATATTGTATTGGTCTTGCTCAGGAGACGCGTTAGATACGTGGAAGTACTCTAAATCGTCAAAGATAGCAGAGATTTCAGAAGAAACCACAATCCAGTTAGCACCACCTCTTAATGTAGATTTGTGGATTTGAGCAGATAATTGGTTAATTGCTGTAATCAATGTTTGGTTCCAGTCTTTTTGAGTGTAAGATGTTGTAGCAGATAATCTTCTCCATCCGTTGTAATCCCATCTTAAAGTCCAAGCTGCACCTTTACGTAAATCTCTTAAGATTTCACGGTCGATTTCAGCCGCAACTTGTTCAGATAATAAAGCTGTTAATTCAGCTTCAGCATCGATGTTGTGGAAAGCCGCAACGTCTTGAGCTAACTCAGGAGACCATTGTGCTCTTAATTTTCTTTCAGTAACAGAAACTGTAACAGAATCTAAGTCGAAAGAAACCTCACCGATTTTATCTTCAAATTCTAATTCTTCGTAACGTCTGAAAGCCGCTTTAATTAAAGTTGTAACAGCAGTTCCACTCCAGTTAGCAGCAGTTAATGTAGCTCCTGAATATCCATCAGGTGTAGATTGACCACAAGATACACATACCGGTACTTGAGTATCAATTTCTAAATAGATAATACCTTGTGCTGAACAAATATTTTTAAATGAACCTCCATTACCGTCCGTTGGGAAAGTAGTAGTAGTTGTTGAACCATATTGAACAATACCTTGACCATATTTTTGAGTTACAACTCTAAACAATAATGGTGTGAATGTTGATGTACCTAATTGAGTCGCTGCTGTTGAATCTGCAGTATACAATTTAAGACCTGATAAAAATTCTTCAGTATCCATTTCTTGACCATTTGGTCCGATTAATTTTCCGTCACCTGTGTTAGAGAAACCTGACATTGCAACTAAGATTTTTCTGTTTTCACCACTGTATGATGCTGGTACTAACGCTCCGTTAGACCATTGTACAGTAGCACAAGTAGCAGTAATTGCTGACCATCTACCTTTAGAATAATCGAATAAACCATCCGGGTCTAAACCTGGTTCAGTTCCTTCGTAGAATAAATCATAAAGATTTTTTTGGTAAGCTCCTGCTGAATCTCCATAACCTGAACCCGGAGAACCAGGATAGTTACCCGGAGAACCTACAGGTGAGTAGTGGTCACCTGATTGTGTTTGATTTTGAGTTCCACCTGAATACCCTTGAATTTTTGGTACAAAGAAGAATAATTTACCGATTGGTAAATTCATCGCTTGTACAGATACGATTTCATTCGCTAATAATTTAGAGAATACTCTTCTTACGATAGGGAAAACAACAGTTTCAAAAGCTCCGTTAGAACCTTCACCTGTAGCTTCGTTTATCAAGAAAGACGCTTGGTTCTCATATAACTGAGCTACGTTTTCTCTCATATGTCCTTTAAGACCTTCTAGGAATCCTAATTTATCCCATTTGTTGATTGTGTCTTCTTTAATAACTTTCAAGTGTTTTAACCCGATGTTACCAACTAGACCTGATTCTTAATAATGCTCCCATTTTTTTTGGTTTTTATTAATTTTAATTTATTTTTATTTATTTGATTTTTGTCATTAAATCTTTCATTCTTAAGAACTGTGGATTCTCATATGTTTTTGATTCAATTAAGTTAACTGCTCCTGTAGAAGGTGATTTAGCAATTGTTCTTTCGATTGATTCGTTCATAGATTGAGATTTAGTCCCCGCTGATAATTCATTTTTAACAACTTGATATAAATTTTTAGATTCTTTAATAGTTTCAACACCATCAAATCTTCTTAAAATGTTAATTTTTTCTTGTTT
>Ga0208133_1000163_pt1 | contig 26546 bp, 23 predicted proteins | sample ColrivemetaGS535_FD_187595 | JGI IMG/M metagenome (GOLD analysis project Ga0208133, IMG submission 187595) | Estuarine microbial communities from the Columbia River estuary, USA - metaG S.535 (SPAdes) (version 2) | ecosystem: Environmental > Aquatic > Marine > Intertidal zone > Estuary | place... | reverse complement strand
ATTTTCACCAGGATTAAATGTATTAGTGAGAGTCACCCACATCATGTTTTTCACCATAGATTAAGTAGTCTGGATTGATTACTTTGGCAACCTTCTGTCTTTCGCCAGAAACATGCTTGATTACAATTCCTTCATGCGGCACTTTTGTACCCTCGATAAAGTTTTTGAATACAAAATCATCTTGAATATCTTGAGACCAAAGTCCTTCGTAAAGCACTTCTACGTGTGGTAATAATAATACGTCTTCGATTATAATTTCAGATGTCTCTGGTGTTAAGTACTTTCCATTTAACGTGATGTCAAACCCAGCAAACTTAATATCAGTTAAACCATAATCATAATTAGATTGAATTCCTGCACCATAAATCTCACCATAGATAACTAATCCACTTCCTAATTCTTCTACACCCTGTCTCTTAGCTTCTCTCCAAAGAATGTCTTTAATACCATCTCTTTCGGCAATAGTTCTCCAAACATCTGTAGAATAGAATCCCTGAGAATCACTGCCCTTCTCACAGTTATGAGAACCATACACATATTCATAGTCCACCCAATCATTACCAAAGAATCGTTTGATCTTATCTAAAATAGATAACTTTGATTTTTTTACAATACCATATCGAGCATTAGTTCCATGCAATTTTCTGGTGATTTGTACCTCATCTTCTTCGGTAAACATTCCAGTAACATTCTTTAAATTAGGGAACTTATAATAGATATGAAAGTTTTGATTATCTCTGTACTTGATCTTTCTGCCAGAAGCTAATTGAATTTGTTTAATTGGTGGTTCGAATTTAGTAATGCCTAAAATTTCCATCATATCATGACCAACCTTTACATTCTTTTCTAATGATTTAGGTGCAAGATATTTAAAAGGAATCAATAAACATTCAGAGTAAACACCGCGTAGCTTTACAGTACGCACACGCTGTCCTTTACGAAGGTACGATGTTACACTCATCAAATCTGAAAGTGCTTCAGGGATCACGGCATCTGTTGTGGCAACTACCACTTTAGCACCTGCTTCATACTCACCCTTTTTAGTGATTGCGTTCCAACCTCCAACTACTGCTAATTCAATATTATCAGCGCCTTCAATTGCTTTAATTTCTGTGACTGTTGCTACATAGCAAACTGAGTTGTTATTCTCCATTCTTATTTGTTTTAATTATACTGCTAATATACTACTTATATTTGACACTTGAAAATTTATTTGATAAAAGTTACGAACAATTTTACTTACCGTAATATTCCCATAACACAGCATTACACTTGGCATGAATTGCACCTTGTGTCATACCAGTTTTGTGACAGTGTTGAAGATGAATTGGATTTTTAAGAAATCCAGGTGGGAATAATCTCGGATTGATCTTGGTATTTACAATATCGATTCTCGCTGGCCCATCTAAAGACTCATCACATACTGGACAAATACCATTTTGTTCCTTTATGTATTGTTCTCTAACTTCTTTTCGTTGCTTAGAACTTAGTTTCGTGTAATCAGTCGGCAATTCCATGTTTTAATACTTTGTAGTCAAGGTGGGATTCGAACCCACAACAATACAACCATTAAGGATGACATAACCATTTTGCCATTACGTATTACTTGACTCCAACTTATCGACCTGTGTCTTTCGGGGTTTCTGATTGAGTGCAATGAGTGAGCCCTTCCTACTGTAAACCCTTATTCGGAAATTAATACACTCTACTTCTCAATTAACAGCAAGCATCGATAAGCAATCCAGTCTGACCTTCCAGACAGTACATGTCACAATTAATTTGGCGCCGTGTTATGTAGTGGATTTGGGTATTATATTATAAACCTTTAAAAAGTTTAAATCATAATGTCTTTATATTCTGGTTTCCATTCCAACCAAGGTGTATCAATTGCTTTCAACATGGTTAGATATTTCCAGTGCATGAATAGTTTGCGCTCGTTCCAATCTTCATATTTTTTAATCAGATCTTGTTGTTTTTCAATTTCAGCTTTATAAACATCTGCCTTTTCTGAAAGCTTAGTAAAATCATTATCTAATTTTACCATTCTTTTTACAGCTTTTTCAGTTGATAAACCTTGTACTGATAACGAAACTATCAATTCTTTAAGATTAACTATTTTGCTAATCATAGAATTTAAGGTTGGTACACATGCATTATAAGAAGTCTTTGCAGAATCTAGATGTCTTTTAAAACGATCATAGTTCTCTTGTAATTCTTTGTCAGCTAGATCCTCGTGAATCAATTGAGTAACATCAATACCATAATACTTGTCAAAATCATCTCCGCCAGGAAGTGGCGCTTTAGTTGCCAAACCTGCAATTTCTTTGTCTTTAGTTTCTGACAAAACTGCAACGTAACAATTACCTCTTTGAGTTTCTAATAGCTCTTTAACTTGTTTTTCAGTGTATAATTTCATAATTTTATTTTGTGTAATTTCTATCTAATAAATCATGCCATGTTAGGACTCCAACTAAATGTGGAATTGAATATGAATCAGTGTTCATTTCCCAATCTCCATCGAAATTAGTGAATTGAATCATATAACAATCTTCTAAAATTGTTACCAAACATTTATCGTTGGCCCATTTATTGGTGCCAACATTCTTAAACGAGTTTCTCTCTAAGAAACTATCCGCATATGGATTAATGATTGCTTCCATGCTATCGTTTTAATTTTATATCAAATGAAGCATATATTTTTCTAGCGGCAATTTCATGCCAATCTGGAATACTATGCTCGTGCTTTTTTTGCTCATCTTTAATTCTTTCAAGAATGATTTTTATAATCAATTCTTTTTCATTTTCTAGTTCTATGCCCGCCATATTATAATTTGACTTCAAAACGATCTCTCATTCTGGTTAATGCTTCATCTGGTACACCATGTTGGTTTACACCACCGTGTCTATTTTCTACAATCACAGTAAAGACCATATAACCATATTGTTTGGCTAAGTCAATATATGCCTGCATTTCCCATTCTTGTGTAAATGTATTTGACACTGCAATTTCTCTGTAGAATTGGTCATTGACCAGAGAATCTTTCATGTAGGTTTCTACCAAGTTTCTACAAGATTCGTGGGCTTCTTTTAATTTAGATCCATCAAATTTGTATTCTCCGTCAACCATAAAATACTTGTCAGCTTCACAAACCAAAAAGTCTGAACCAACTAAGTTTAATGCAAATGTAGATTTTCCAGATCCTGGCAATCCACGTACTATATAAAGTTTCTTATTCATAATATTGTTGTTTTTGTGATTCATAATATTCCTCTTCAGTAATAGGTCTCTTGTCATAAATTGCCTGGGCAACTATAAAACCAAGACAAAATCCTGTTAGTAATATTATCAAAATAATCCAATTTGTTTCTTTATTCTCATTCATAACTAAGTTGTTTTTAATTATAGGGCTAATATACAAATAATATTTGAAATAAAAAAGCTTTTTAGCAAAAAGTTACGAACAATTTGAATAAATATCTCGTTATCCTAATGTAACTAAAAATAAACTAATATGTTGTGGCAAAAGTAAAACAATCTACAGGAGGGGCATTCAGTAAAAGCTCTAAAGTAAAAAGACCAGGTGTACATTCTAAGAAAAAGAATTCAGTACATAAAAAGGGCAAAAACTATAATAAGAAGTATAGAGGCCAAGGTAAATAACTAAGAAGCGACATAGTCGCTTCTTTTTATTAGAAAGGTATCTCATCAATTATAGGCATACCTGCAATTTTCAATACAACATTTGCAGTTGCTTTAATGTCCTTTTCACAATAGGTTTTAATCTCATCTAATTTCCCATCCCAATAATATTCATTAACTTCTGGTCCACTCATTGCATCTTTAGGTGAAGGAATACCTAATAGTTCTGAAATCAGTCCTAATTTTGCAGTGTTATATCCACCGAATTTCCAAACATCTTGTGTGTCCAACAAACAGTTTTCCCATGGTTTTTGTTTATGTAAATGAAATGCCTGTGGAATTGCAATCCCATGGATTAATGCTCGTTTAATAATATATGGTAAATCAAAACCTTTTATATTATGACCAACCCATTGCATCTTAGGATATTTTACCATGATCTTTGCTGCTGTTTGCAAAAAGTCTTTAAGCATTTGCTTTTCATCATGACTTGAATACGACACTGCTTTAAAATCATTAGGAAATCCAGTTTCGTCAAACTTCAATTGACCCATCGAAATACAAACTATTTTGCCCCATTCAGGATATAAACCTGCCATACGAGGCCACATTTTATGTGGATCAGTGAAGTCCTTAAGAGTTTCTGGCTGACCTTCAACTAGTTGAGTAGTCTTTATATTCCAATACTCTTCAAGTACTGGGTTCTCATCTATTAGTTCCTGGAATGTTTCCTTCTGTGTACTAGTTTCGATGTCTATAAAGATCATCTGTTGAATTTCGCTTAGTGTATACATGTTATTGTCGTTTATCGTTTAAACCTAAAAAAACGCCTAAGGATTAACTTAGACGTTCTTTATACATGTGTTTTCGAAAAGGTTTATTTCTTTTTTGTAATAAACTGCCAAATGATACCTAAAAAAGTATCTGCTTTGTACTTGATTCCTTTATGATTTAAAAGGAATGCTTTCATTTCTGTTTGTTGTTTTTTCATAATATTAATTTATCCAACCCGGTGCTTCGTCCCAATTTCTATTAGAAGATAAGTGAGAATAAGAATCATAAGTCAATGAAATCATAACATATCCACCAGTAATTGATGTAGGCACTGAAGCCTCGTTTAACCAATAATGTGGTGCTTTATTGATGCGCATGTTTAAGAAGTCGAATAACTCATCGACTTGCATATGGTGAACCCACACATTAATAATCATACAACTCATATTAGCTTCTGCCATAACTTTATTTATTAGGTTCTATTTATCTTTTTAATTGATTGGAAATAGTCCAGGTTTATTTTTATTTTTCTACAGTGAATCTGTCACCGCCATCTAATTCGGCAGATCTTTTAATCATGTAGTCTGCTAACTCTTGTAATTTAGCATCTGTTTCTGCATCTACTTTTCTACCATAAAAATCTTCAAACAACACTCTATAAATATCTACAGTTGAATCAAAGGGTACACCTGGCATTGAATTAGATTCAATGATATAAAGTTTCCCATCTTGATCTTCCATAATATCAAAACAAATATAAGGTAAATCAGAAAAGATCTTACCAAATTTTGCTATTAATGTATTGAATTTTTCAGGAGTTTTAGACACGTCTTTTTTAATGTAATCGAACATCATTTTTTCTTTTCCGTCACCATCGCCAGTTTTAGCTTTATCATTTGTAGGTTGTCTCTCTTGCCAAAAGAAAGGTTTTCCTTTAAATGTAAAAAATCTATGCTCACTCTTTTTATCAATGTATTGTGAATACACGTCTAACTTATCGTGATCTGCCGCGTCAAAGTCTTTTTGTGTTTTAATTACGGTAATTCCTAAACCAGAGTGACCTTCAGTTGGTTTTGCAATCATAGGAAATCCCACTTCTTTAATTGCATCTTCAGTTTTTAAACAAGTCTTTGGTATATTCTCGTCACCATCGACTATTTTATGAAACTCTGCTTTAGATCCTGAATTAACAATAAATTCAGGTTTGTTGTACACATTTTCTGGATTAATCAAATCCTCATCAATTAGAGTTTGAACCACCTTACTATTATAAGTTAATATTGGAAAATCTTTGTTGATCTTAATATCTTTATAATTTTCAGGAGTCAATCTGATGAAGAATTTATCTGCAGCAAAATCTTTATAAGACCAAAATCTATGGCCTAAATCAGGATTATACGCTAAATAAATCTTATTTAGATCTTGAGGTCCTTTAGCCTCGTTTAAGAAATCTTCGAATTTGTGTATTGCTTTCATTTAATATATATCAATCTTTAAATACTTCAATGGTAACTTTCTTTTCTACTAATTCTGACCATACTCCATTATATCTAGTACCTCTTACAATGTGATTGTCAATCCAATGATAATTACCACCTCGAGGTTTACCCATTAATAAACCATGATATTTAAAACCGTGTTTGTTTAACCATGTTTCGGTAATATTTCTAGTGTCCTCGGTTCTTGAAGTAAAAAATGTAATTATGTGGCCTTCATTAAACCAACCATTTAAAGTTTCTACAGCACCTTCATACGGTAAAACAAGCGGCATTCTTTCTGGCTCTTCGTTTGGTACATCATCTGTAATTGTACCATCGATATCAATCAAATAGTTTTTGCATCCAGGATTTAATACCGGTGAAACTAAATGTCCATCATCTCCGATGGTTTGATTAAATGTAATCTCTTTTTTCATTTTTATATTTAATTAATTAATTCTCTTTTCTCATAAATGATACACAAACATATCTTTTACCTGCAGTTATTGGTCTAGCTCCATGTAAATGTGTCACCATACCCGGATGTAATGTTGCTGTTCCAACTTTTTTTGGATTTGATAATGTTTTGTATTTAGGAAACCATGTTCCACCACCATCAAACTCGTCATTTAATTTTACAACCATAGTGACATGACTAAAATCATGATGTAAACTCAAGTGAGATTGACGATCCATTGTATATCTTGCCATAAAGTTTTCACTAAACATTGTTAACCAGCCGTGACCATCTAATCTCCATAAATGGATACAAATAGGATATACAACTTCTTGTAAAACTCTTCTATAAATTTTATCTAAACCAATTTCTGGCAATAAGACATCATTTGTTGGATAAAATTCATGTCTGTCCAGTGTCCACTTGTCCAGTGTCTCTGCTAAAGCCACTGCTTCTTTACAGAATTTATCGGTGAACAATGGAAACTCGTAGATATTATTACCAATATCATCTATCATTAAATCATATTCACCTTTAGATAATGTGTGGTTTAAGTATTTAGATTTCCATAATTCCCAATCTGAATCATCTAAGATTTCAAAATAAGGTTGATTGTTTTCTTTCATTAGATTTAGGTTTGCTCCAACGGGTTCAGTTGTTGACTGTTCTTGTGGTCTGTCTTGTTCTATATAATTTATAATAGGTGCAATAGCTAGAATTTTAGGAGGGAATAAAGTTGCAATATCTTCACGTGGATGTTCTGTAAACGTCGCGCTTATAAATTCATCAACTGGAATTAAATTATTTGCAAAATCATAATCATTTAATAATATCTTAGCACCTATTTTATTAAGAACATATGCGTGTGAATTATAAATAGTAAGAGGTCTTACCCAATTTCTACCGATTGGCAATTCTTCAGATGGATGTAAAGCATGTCTGCCTAAAAGTGCAAGATCGTATGCTACTTCTGGGATAATTGGATTATCGAAGTTTCTTACTTTAAGAAAATCATCTTCTAATATTAAAGCATTTTCTATTGACTCATCTAACATTTTTTGCCATAATAATCTATGACTAATTGCACATCCAATTTCACCGGGCGTAACATCTCTTTTCCACCAATCATTCCATGTGGCATCACCTAAATTCCAACCTTTATATGTTGAATATCCAGGTAATATTTCACCAGATCTTCCATCAAATCCTTGAACAATTTCCCATGCAACCGCATACGACAATTGTAAAGCATCAATCTTTTCTATTATTTTAGCTTGAGCTTCTGGATTATTAGCTTCTAAACTAATTATATAAATTTTATCTATTTTCATATAGATTCTAATGTAGATTTCCAATCATAAGATCTAGCATTCCATGTTTGCTTTTTAGCCCATTGAAATGCATCTTCGATTGCTTTGTTTTTGAGTTCACTACCTAAAGTTTCTAATATTTGTACGACCTGTTCCCAATTTGTTTCATGACGATCTAATATGATTCCTGAATTTACAGTCTCACTTAATGCTGCAACGTTTGTAACTATAGGAAGTACCTTAGCGTATTGCATTTCAAGTGCAGTGATACAATATGTCTCTTCATAATCTGTTATGTAGCACCAATATTCTGATCTTAGCATTGCACTATGCAGCGTTTCTTGATTAACAGAACCGTGGAATTTTATTCCCATAGTTTGGCTGTAATGATTATCTTCGATCTCTGTATTTGAATATGCTGGGGAAAACACATCCAATGTAGCATGTGGAATTATTCTTTTAAGTGTGGGCCAATTCTCTAATAATTCTTTTAGGCCTCGTTCTGCAGCAGAGCTGTATATGAATTTACCTTTTATTTTTTCAGGATTGCCATAAAATGTAGAAGTGTCTATACCATTTCCAATGACCGATATTTTATCTAGTGGTATATTGTATGCATTTGACCATTGATTCTTATGCCAATTAGTTAAGCATATTGTATGATCCACTTGCTTTATTAATTCATCAGCGTCTTGTAATTCTACACCATTAAACCACGGATGATGATGTGTGTTATGTGCCCAAAATATCTTCTTAGCATTATACCCTTTAAATTCTTTTAAGAAATGAATATAACTTGCTGAAACAATAAAATCAAATTGATCAAAATACTTCTTATGTAAATCAGTAGTTTGAATCCATTCTACTCCATCAATTAATCCAGAATTATTAACTTCACCTGAAACTACAACTTTATAACCAAACTTAACCATCTCTTTGGCTAATTTGATTATAGATACTTCTGTTCCACCAAGACCATATGTAGTGTTACCATCGAATCCGTGGCTTTGATAACCCGCATAAATTAGTAATTTCATTTAATTGTAATATTATAATATATTTATCTAACTAAAAAAAACCTATATTGCTATAGGTTTTAAATTGTTATTTCTTTGTAGCTAATCCCCAGACATGTCCACGTGCAAAGATAATATCTTCTATTGTGTAATATTTGGATAATTTATCTAGCCAAAATTCTTTAGGCTCTACAATCAAGTGTAAGTTTGTTCCATCCTCAAATGAATTGAAAGAATCTACTAAGCACACTTTAAAATAGAATATCTTATTTGTCTTTGAAGCAATATGAGCTAATACGTTGTCTAATTTATCGGGTTCAATATGTTCAAGGACATCAACACAAATTACCATATCACTGGCGATTGGATCACCCGCTAATTCAGGTCTTGCTGGTTCATATTGATTAATTTGAAAACCATGATCTGGAAAATCACGATCCATTGTTTTTAGAAAATCAGATTTACCAGAACCATAATCTAAAATAGATTTGCAATTATGTTCAGATGCATATTTATAAATTCTAGGAACTGATCCTACTACATCTCCGCCCCATGGCATTTTTTGAGTAACGGCTTCTATTTTAGCCCTATATTCATTTGATATTAAATCTTCCATTTATCTTTTAGGTCCTGGTTTATTAGGATTATTTGCTGGATTTTTCTTAGGTTGATCTAAGAACCATCCTTTGTAATATTTACGTTTGGCAAAAATGTATTCAAAATACAAGTCAACCTTCTTCTTCCAATCTGTATCAACTAGTGGATGAATCATACCAGATTTAGGACTTGAGAATGTTCTATTAACCCATTCTGCTGCATTATTTCTGTGATCAAATAAGTGTGAATTGATTGCATAAAAAGAACCTTGATGCACATTGTTCCAAACATCAATAGGCTCAACTTCTTTACCTAAAATAGTAGAGTATAAAGCGCTTTCACTGATGTGAGTTGTATAAACCTTTTCTGCTTTTTGTAAGAAGTGATATAAATCAATATCTCTTGGTAAAATAGCTTCTTCTCCGAAAAGATCTTTAATTTCTCCAATTACAGCGTGCGTTGTGATTGGATGTGGTTTAAAGTAAATGTCGCCCTTATGCTCTTTAGCAATTTGAATTAATTTATTTAAACAACAATTTGTTTTAAGTTTGTTTGATCCTGGAAGAATAACAAGAACTGCTTTGTCTGAATAAGAATCAAAATCTTCTTTACGCTCTTGATATTTGTTAGCTGTTTTAGATTCTATATTAGCTCTGAAATAAGCAGCCCAATCCGAAACTTCTTCAACGTTATCTAAATATGCATCCATGATTTGACCTGTTCGCATCTTTAAATTTAAAGGCTGTAACATAAATACTGTAGCATATTCGGTATATCCCATAGTTTTGAAATATGGCATTTCTTCGGCTATCACATCATAGCTGTGTTCAATACCTAATTCTTTACATTTCTTAATCACGTATCTTTCAACTTCTTCCAAAGCATCCAGATTTACATTCTTTTTTAGAGGTCCTATTCGTTCTGCTAGAACTTTCTTGTTAAACATTTCCATATGTTAAAATAATTTAATTGTTATACAAACAAACTTCTGTTTGTTTAATTATTTATCTAACTTATTTTATAGGCAAAAAAAAGACCTACCGAAGTAAGTCTTTTATATGTTGTGATTTTAATTTTAATTACCTTGATATGGATTTGTTCTCCATTGTCTATTTGTAGATAGCTTGTTAAGAGGTGCATTGGTATTATACCAAGTTTCTAATTTTTCATAATCTGTAATCCAAGTTGTTGTCCAACTTGTACTCGTAGATACACTAGTAACCCAAGTAGTTGTAGTTGCCCAAGTTGTTGTCCATTCTGTACTAACACTATAAATAGTTGACCAAGTTGTCGTTGTAGACATACTCGTACTTTGACTCGTATTATAAGTGGTCGTTGTAGACATACTCGTATTATAAGTGGTCGTTGTAGACATACTCGTATTATAAACGGTCGTTGTAGACTGAGACGTATTTACAAGAGTTGCCCACGTAGTAGTCCATTCTGTAATCCAACTTGTAGTTGTACTTTGGCTCGTATTAAAATATGAAATCCATGAAGTCGTATACGTTGTAGTCGTAGACTGACTCGTAGATTGACTCGTTGTCCAACTTGTAGTTGTACTTTGTGAAGTAGAAACTGAAGTTGACCATGAAGTTGTCCACGTAGTAGTTGTACTATGACTCGTAGATTGACTCGTTATCCAATTAGTTTGCCAAATTGTTGTTGTACTAAGCGTAGTAGATTGACTCGTCGTGTGACTAGTTGAATATGTTGTTGTCCACGTAGTAGTTGTAGACTGACTCGTTGATTGGCTAGTTCCATGACTAGTTGACCAAGTTGTAGTTGTACTATGACTCGTAGATTGACTCGTTGTATGACTCGTTGTCCATGTAGTTGTGTACGTGGTCGTAGTCGATTGGCTAGTAGACTGACTTGTAGTCCATGTAGTAGTTGTACTTCTACTCGTAGCTTGACTCGTCGTGTGACTAGTTAACCATGTAGTTGTATACGTAGTTGTAGTACTTTGACTCGTATTATATGTAGTTGTCCACTCTGTAATCCAACTCGTAGATGTAGATCTACTCGTACCTTGACTTGTGTTATAAGTGGTTGTAGTTGAATGACTCGTTGTATGACTAGTTATGTATGCGGTAGTCCATGAAGTAGTCCATGTAGTAGTTGTACTATGACTTGTGTTATAAGTGGTCGTTGTAGAAGCACTAGTACTTTGACTCGTTGTATGACTAGTTGAATATGTTGTTGTCCATGTAGTAGTTGTACTATGGCTCGTAGACCAAGTTGTCGTAGTAGATCTATTAGTAGACTGACTCGTCATATGACTAGTTACATAATTTGTAAGCCATGTTGTTGTTGTCGTATGACTCGTTGACCAATTAGTTGTATAAGTGGTAGTTGTATTTTGGCCTGTTACTGCACTAGTCAATTGACTCGTATTATATGTCGTAGTCCATGAAGTAGTCGTTGAATGACTAGTTAACCAAGTTGTAACTGTTGATTGGCTCGTTGCATGACTCGTGCTATATGTTGTTGTCCATGAAGTAGTCCACGTAGTAGTTGTACTTTGGCTCGTTGCATGTGCAGTTATGTAAGTAGTAGTTGTACTATGACTCGTCGTGTGACTCGTTGACCAATAAGTAAACCATCCAGTTCCATATGAAGTAGTCGTTGAATGACTCGTGTTATATGTAGTTGATGTGCTTCGACTAGTACTTTGACTCGTTGTATGAGCAGTCGCATACGAGGTTGTGTATGTAGTTGTAGTTGAATGACTCGTTGCCCAAGTAGTTGTCCAAGCAGTTGATACATCTTGAAATGTACTTTGACTCGTAGTATGTGAAGTACTTTGACTCGTATTATATACTGTACTAGTTGAATGACTCGTTGCCCAAGTTGTTGTAGTTGAATGACTCGTACTTTGACTCGTGTTAAAATATGTAGTCCAATAAGTATCCCAATAAGTTGCAGTTATATGTGAAGTGGTTTGACTTGTATTATATGATGTAGCCCACGCAGTAGACGTTGAATGACTAGTATTAAAATATGTAGTCCATGACGTGGTTGCATAAATGATGGGCGGATAAGTAACTTGAGAAGTATTTGCATAATAGAATGTAGCTCTACTCGTGTTTTGGTAAAACGCAGTAGTTCTACTAGGGTATGAAACATAACTGGTTGTTCTACTAGGGTATACCACCGCAGATGTTGAACGAGATGCTGTATCCCAATATTGTATTAGATATGCAGTTAACCAAGTTGTTGTATAAATCGCCATGTTTTAGTTTATATAATTTATTTCAATTTATTATTTAATTCCAGGATCTTTTGGTCCAGGCTCGCCGCATCTCCACTCACATCCAAAATCGCCAGCGTATGGACTACATGGATCGTAACATGGATCCATTTCATCACATAAGAATGGACCATATCCATATGCGTCGCATAAACCGGGTTTCCTATTATGAGTTAAGATTCCATTTGCAAAAAATGTATCATTGGGTTCAGTATCTAATTTATAAACAACATATGGCGTAGTAGTGTCTTGTACTATTGATGTTATTTCTATTTCGATACCACTAATGTGGTATAATTTATCTCCAATTTTTAAAGCAACCGCAGGTTTAGCTATCCATGCACCATCTCTTTTAATTATGTGCATATGCTCACCCGTAGTTTTTAATAATCCATTATTTATATCTATTATCCCAATGGCGTTTAAACGTCCGGCTCTAATCAAAGTAGAATCTATTGATAAACTATTTGCAACACTAGGAGTAGATACTGCTATTAGATCTAACATATTTTCAACATTAAATGGTCCATCCATCGTTAAAATAATATCGTTTAGCTTTAATATTTCAACGGCTACAGTAGTATTTGTTGAAATATTAACTGGTGTTCCCGCAACTATACAGTCAAAAGTTTCAGTTTGTCGTTCAGTGTTATACTCTTGGTAATAAGACACAAGTGTTTGCCATGAAGTAGTCCACGTTTGAGTTGATCCCCATGTGGTTGTGTAAGAAACTGTAGTCGCCCAACTGGTTCCATATGAATAATAAGTACTCCATGTTGTAGTATAATTTATTTGAGTAGACCATGTTGTTGTATAAGATCCACCTCCACCAACTGCCGTAGATCTAGATACTGCTAAAGAAGTTCCATAAGTTGTAGTTGTACTTTGACTCGTTACATGCGAAGTTGTCCACGTTGTTGTATAAGTGGTCGTGGTATTTATACCGGTACTTCTACTTGCACCTGCAGATGTTCCCCATGTGGTTGTATATGTGGTCGTAGTTGATCTAGACGTATTATAAACCGTTGTAGTTGAATGACTCGTTGCCCAAGTAGTTGTATACGAGGTAGTCCAATATGTAGTCCAAGTATATCTAGTTATTTGACTTGTAGATCTACTTGTATTATATGTGGTCGTAGTTGAATGACTCGTAGTATGACTAGTTGCATAAGTTGTAGTCCATGAAGTTGTCCATGTAGTGCTCGTTGAATGACTAGTTGTGTATACCGTAGTTGTACTATGAGAAGTTGTTACACTTGTAGGTTGACTCGTATTATATGTGGTTGTATATGTTGTAGTCGTCGTGTGACTAGTTGCATAAGATGTAGCCCAAGCAGTAGTTGTACTTCTACTTGTAGACTGACTCGTAGTATGACTAGTTGAATATGTTGTTATCCACGTAGTAGTAGTATTTTGAAATGTACCATAAGTGGTCGTAGTCGATTGACTCGTTGTATGACTCGTTGCCCAAGTTGTAGTCCAATATGTAGTCCACAGAGTAACTGTAGTATGACTAGTACTTTGGCTCGTATTATATGTGGTCGTAGTCGATTGACTTGTACTATATAATGTATTATATGAAGTAGACCACGAAGTAGTCCACGTTGTGGTTGTACTTTGGCTCGTATTATATGTGGTCGTAGTCGATTGACTTGTAGCATGACTTGTGCTATAAGTTGTGGTCCATGAAGTAGTCCATGTCGTAGTCGTTGAATGACTCGTGTTATATGTAGTTGATGTACTTCGACTCGTACTTTGGCTAGTTGTATGACTAGTTGCATATGACGTTGTATATGTAGTAGTCGTTGAGTGACTAGTTGCCCACGTGGTAGTCCATGAAGTAGTTGTACCCATTGAAGTTGTCATTTCATATGCGGTAGTATGCGAAGTTGTCCACGTAGTAGTTGTACTATGTGAAGTGATCTGACTCGTATTATATGAAGTAGTCCATGAAGTAGTCCAAGTTGTAGTTGTCGATTGACTCGTACTCCAATATGTTGTCCACACAGTAGTTGTACTATGTGAAGTAGTTTGATTGGTATTATATGAAGTAGTCCATGAAGTTGTATAAGTAGTTGTAGTCGATTGACTAGTGCTATATGTTGTAACCCATGAAGTAGTCCATACAGTAGATGTACTTTGATTCGTCGAATGACTTGTGCTATAAGTTGTAGTCCATGAAGTTGTCCAAGTAGTTGTCGTACCTTGACTTGTATTCCATAATGTAGTCCATGAAGTTGTATATGTAGTAGTTGTACTTTGACTCGTAGATTGACTAGTTGTCCAAGTTGTTACCCATGAAGTGCTCGTACTTTGATTAGTTGACCATGAAGTAGTCCAAGTAGTTGTTGTACTATGTGATGTGCTTTGACTGGTTCCAATAGAAGTACCCCAAACTGTTGTTGTAGATCTAGAAGTACCCAAACTGGTAACTTGACTAGTGTTATACAATGTAGCCCAAACTGTTGTTGTGCTATGTGATGTAGACCAAGTTGTGGTTGTACTATGTGATGTAGAAAAAACAGTAGTTGTGCTATGTGAAGTTGACCACACAGTAGTCCAAGTGGTCGTCGTAGATTGACTAGTATTGAATGCCTTGTCAGTCATTCTCGAAGTTGTTACGGCTTCATTTGTAGACTGAGAAGTTGACCAAGCAGTCGTTGTCGATTGCGCAGTACTTTTTGAAGTTGATACACCGCTTGATGTACTCCAAAAATCGATTCTAGAAAATCCTATATTCTTCATATTGTTATATTAATTATATTCTTTTTATTATGCGAAATGTCCTACATAGTTACATAATACTCTACCGTTACCATCTATTATGAATGATATTACCGATACTAGATTTGCTCCAGTTACAAAATTAATATCTGCTCCAGACGGTGTTAACATATTTGCAGGTAACTGTGACCATGTAGTTCCAGTTGGTCCATTTACAAGTATGATAGTTCCTGATTGACCATAATTACTAATTCCAATTGTTGGCATTAATATTGATGCAGTTGTGCCTGCATTAATTTGAAATATATTACCTTGATCTGGATACACTGAATATACACCACTTAAATTTGTTGGTACAATTACTCTCACCTTTTCTGCTCTTGTAATAATTACATCATTGAATTGAACATTTGAATCAGTTTTAGTATCTTGATTCATTGCAGTAGCATATATGTTAGAAGTACCAGTATCACCTTTTACACCCGAAGATCCGTTTGTACCATTAGTTCCTGAAGATCCATTAGTTCCGTTTGTTCCTGAACTACCGTTTGTACCATTAGTTCCTGAAGTTCCGTTAGTTCCAGATGTACCATTAGTTCCAGATGTACCATTAGTTCCTGAAGTTCCGTTTGTACCTGAAGAACCATTAGTTCCATTAGTTCCTGAACTACCATTAGTTCCTGAAGATCCATTAGTTCCAGATGTTCCGTTAGTTCCATTTGTACCCGAAGATCCGTTTGTACCTGAACTACCGTTTGTACCTGAAGTTCCGTTAGTTCCAGATGTACCGTTTGTACCTGAAGTTCCGTTTGTACCTGAAGTTCCATTTGTACCCGAAGATCCGTTAGTTCCATTAGTTCCTGAAGATCCATTAGTTCCTGATGTACCATTAGTACCTGAAGAACCGTTAGTTCCATTTGTACCTGAAGATCCATTAGTTCCATTTGTTCCTGAAGATCCATTAGTTCCTGAAGATCCATTAGTTCCACTTGAACCTGAACTACCATTCGTTCCAGATGTTCCATTAGTTCCTGATGTTCCATTAGTTCCATTAGTTCCTGATGTTCCATTAGTTCCATTAGTTCCTGATGTTCCATTAGTTCCTGAAGATCCACTTGTTCCTGGATTTCCTTGTGGTCCTTGAATAGAACCTCCACCCATCCATCCATCAGCTGCTGTCCAAATCCAAAGTGAATCATCTGCTTGTACAATATATGCATCTCCATTTGAATTACCTTGTGTTGGTAATAATAAAGAAGTTGCAACTTGTCCTTGCATTGTAACACCCCAACCTGGATTTCCTTGAACACCTATATCACCTTTTTGACCTTTAATTCCTGAAGTTCCGTTAGTTCCAGAAGTTCCGTTTGTTCCTGAAGAACCATTAGTTCCGTTAGTTCCTGAACTACCATTCGTACCTGAAGTTCCATTAGTTCCAGATGTTCCGTTTGTACCTGAACTACCATTAGTTCCAGATGTACCATTAGTTCCGTTAGTTCCTGAACTACCATTAGTTCCTGAAGTTCCGTTTGTTCCTGAAGTTCCATTTGTACCTGATGTTCCATTAGTTCCGCTTGAACCTGAACTACCATTAGTTCCAGATGTACCATTAGTTCCGTTAGTTCCTGAACTACCATTAGTTCCTGAAGTTCCATTTGTACCTGATGTTCCATTCGTTCCGTTTGTTCCTGAAGAACCATTCGTTCCGTTTGTTCCTGAAGTACCATTCGTTCCAGATGTACCGTTAGTTCCAGAAGTTCCGTTTGTTCCAGAAGTTCCATTAGTTCCGTTTGTACCTGAACTACCGTTAGTTCCTGAAGTACCATTCGTTCCAGAAGTTCCATTAGTTCCGTTTGTACCTGAACTACCGTTAGTTCCTGAAGTACCGTTAGTTCCTGAAGTACCGTTTGTTCCTGAAGAACCATTAGTTCCGTTAGTTCCTGAACTACCATTCGTTCCAGATGTACCGTTAGTTCCAGAAGTACCATTAGTTCCTGAAGAACCGTTAGTTCCATTAGTACCACTAGATCCAGAAGATCCGTTAGTTCCAGATGTACCATTAGTTCCACTAGAACCTGATGTACCCGGTGCACCTTTTAAACCTGTTGCACCAACTGGAATTGTGAATTTTAATATTGCATTATTTTCAGTACCTAAATTAACAACATTAGCTGGAGTACCTTCTAAGCCTGTTACTGTAGGATCTATATTAATTGATGTATTTGTACCTGGTGTACCTTTAATACCAGAAGTTCCATTTGTTCCAGAAGTTCCGTTTGTACCTGAACTACCATTCGTTCCAGATGTTCCATTAGTTCCGTTAGTTCCTGAACTACCATTCGTACCTGAAGTTCCGTTAGTTCCAGAAGTTCCATTTGTACCTGATGTTCCATTAGTTCCACTTGAACCTGAACTACCATTCGTTCCAGAAGTTCCATTTGTACCTGATGTTCCATTAGTTCCACTTGAACCTGAACTACCATTCGTTCCAGATGTACCATTCGTACCTGAACTACCATTAGATCCATTAGTTCCTGAACTACCATTCGTTCCAGAAGTACCTCTATCACCAATAGGTAAAATAAACATGAATAAATCATCACTATTAGCTAATGATGACCAATTTGAACTTGCTATAGGTTCTAAAGAAAGCGCTCTTTCGCCAGATCCTAAAGTTACTCCATTTACATAAAATGTTTTGTAGATGTTACCATTCGTTGCACTTGTAATAACGATGATTGACTTTCTATTATTAGTAGAAAGAGTCATTGTGTCTAATGAAAGTGTAGCGCTAAGACTTTTAGAGCTTGTTTCACTTATAACAAGAGAAGTAGGTGTAACTATATTATTAAATCTTAAAAAGCCTGATGCTACCAAACCAGATGTAGAATTACTATATTTATATGGTAATCCAAATGTGTTTGGCAATGCTGCGTTTGCATATTTACCAGTGCTTGAATTATACATTAAAACGTCACCGGTAGCTGGTGATGTAGATAAGAATTCAAGAATTTGTTTTAGTTTCAGTTGAGACATGAATGGTATATTCTTTTTTCGTTTATATTATTATATATCCCTTATTGTTAGACTCAATAATTGACTGGGGGATATAGTTTAAAATATATTATTTTTTTCTGGTCAAAAGATCCATGAAATTTAGGTGTTGCTTTAAAATGTCTAATTTGGTATCACTATCGTTTGTTTTATACCAAGCCCATGCAGTAGAAGATAATATATTATTCTGTTTTTCTTTTAACTTATTAATACTATTTTCGATAGATTCTATTTGATCGTATGCAGATTCCGGTAATTCAATCTCTAATTTAATAGCACATCTAATTAATTTAGCCCAATCTTCGGTTTCATTAGCCTCTACTGAGTCTTCATAAATGGCTTTATATTCATTCGATTTAGTTTCAGTTAAATCAGTTGGTAATTTATCAGGATGACACCTTATGACCACCTTTCTAAATAAGCTTTTAAAATCTGGATGTTTATTAGATTCCTTTTCTAGATCTTCAAGATCTTTTACACTACGAGCCCAATCATTTGCCATAGAGTCCATTTGTTCAGTCTCTAAAATACCAGTCTCATCGATATCTGTTAGTGACTTCATAAACGAATCTTTTATTTCTGAATTTGCAGCTTCAATATCTTTTAGATCCTCTATTAGAAATTCATATTCTCTTACTAGTCTTTTGAAAATTATTTTATTCGTGTTGATAGACATATCTTATTTATACAGATTAGTTGTCCAATCATAGGTAGAACTTAGCTTATGATCTTTAATTCCCATTGTGGTTTCAATCAATTGTTTATAAGTATCTAATAAACCTTCATTAAATATAGTGTATCTTGTTAGAACTTTTTCACTTCTTTCAGTGTATTCTGCTATGTTATTGTCATGTTGTTCAATCGCCAGTTTCAGTTGTCTAGATCCCATACCAATGTTATTACCTGAATAATAATATCCGGCGTCCTTAATCATTGGCGCGTTATGTACTAACGGAAACTGTAAATAGAGTGCATCTAAGTATGAGTAGTTAAGAGGAATTGCCCATTGATGTGCAATTATAATATCTGTAAATGCCGCAAGTGCATGTGTTACCTGTAATCTTGGCTGATAACTTAATTTTACTGGATCAGCTGTCCATAATTTGGTATTTCTAATTATAGATTGATAATATGGTTTTGTAAGAAATTGATCACCACACAATATATTTAGTTTTTTAAAATCTCCACCCTTTTGTAAATAATCTTCGGCTATTAATAAATTAATCATATGCCATTTACCAACATTTATATTAGGTTCGAAACTTGTAATTCTTTTTTCAGAATTAGGTTTTCCAGGTCTGTATATTGGAACTGGTAATTGTTTTTCTATAACTTCAGAATTATTATATGCCATACTAAATTGGTCCAAAAACATTGGATCCCATATAAACGGTACAGGTCTAACTTTATTTGCAGGTAAGTTATGTAATACTCTATAATATTCTCTGTTTAATTCTTCTTGTTGTGGCACATACCAAAGTTCATCAATTAATTGATTATATCCTGTACCTCCAGTACCTTCTCCAAAGATACTATGTTCCATATCCAACATATAGTTATTACCACATACATATTTAATAACTTTTTTATTAGGTCCACTACTTTTAAAATCTAAAATATCATCATCACTATATGTTGCACCCAACCATATCATAACATCAGTGTCTTTATAAACTTCTGAATAATCAAAGATAGGAATTTCAGTTGTATTCCAATTTACTTTTGTTTCATAAGGTGCCTTTATATCACTAGAATTTACCAAATATGCATTATATCCTATCTCTTTTAAAGCCTTTAATAGATACGCCGCATTTAATTTGATTCCATTAATCCACAAACTTTCGTTTTCTTCTTGTAAGTGTATAGTAATACCAATATTCATATTTATAATTTTATTTTTTATTATATATTCATAAAAAAAGGGTCAGCTAAGCTGACCCTTTAGTTTAATCATAATTAATTAATTAATTATGCTCTTACGCCATATACAACGATATGATCGTTAGCATCGATAACGTAACCTAAGTTAACTAAGGTAAATGTACCACCAGCAACTGTGTAACCATCACCAGAAGCATTAGCATGGATTTGTAAACCATTGATGAATACTTTTAATCCTAAGTCAGTTGCACTAACTGGATTAGCAACGGTAAATGAAGTTCCACTAACGAAAGTACCCATTTGTTGAGTGATGTCTTGTCCTTCAAGTGTATCAATTCTAGCATCTAATGCGTTAGTTAATACAGTAGCAGAAGCTAATGCAGCATCAGCTTTAACGATTGAAGAAGACAATGCAGATGCGATAGCTTCAGATTTTGCAGTAGCAATACTAGTTACACCAGAAGCGATAGCTTCAGATTTTGCAGTAGCAATGTTAGTTACTGTAGTAGCAGCTCTTACAACGTCTTTAGCTTCAGCTGTAGATACAGCAGATGCAATAGCAGCAGTATCACCGTCAGCTCTAGCAATTAATTCAGAAGATAATCCTGAAGCAACAGTAGCAGTAGCGGTAGAAGCTGTAGAAGCTCTTACAACGTCTTTAGCTTCAGCAGATGCAATAGCAGCAGCTTGTGCAGCGTCAGCTTTAACAATCGCAGAAGATAATGCAGATGCAATAGCAGCTGTATCACCAGAAGCTCTAGCTACTAATTCAGTAGATAATGCAGCATTGTTAGATGTTACATAACCAGCAAATGCAGTATCGTTTGTTGTATCAACAGAGTTGATCAACGTAACGATTTCAGCAAATGAGTCTTTGTCAGCAGCAGATGCAGATAAGATAGCATCAATTCTACCTTTTTCTGTAGCAATTGCAGAAGAAACTGCAGTACTTAATACAGTGTCAGCAGATTGAGCTGCAACTAATGCTTCAGATTTTGCTGTAGCAATGTTAGTTACTCCTGTAGCAATAGCTTCAGATTTTGCATTTGCAATGTTAACTACTGCAGTAGAAGCTCTTACAACGTCTTTAGCTTCAGCAGATGCCAAAGTTACAACATCACCTGACAATGCAGAAGATAATGCAGAAGAGATAGCAGCTGTATCACCAGAAGCTCTAGCAACTAATTCAGAAGATAATCCGTTAGTTAATACTAAGTCAGCAGAAGCTCTAGCAACTAATTCACTAGATAATCCGTTAGTTAATACTAAGTCAGCAGAAGCTCTGGCAACTAATTCACTAGATAATCCGTTAGTTAATACTAAATCTCCAGAAATTCTGTTTGATACTTCATTTGAAATTGCAGAATCAACATTTACTTGTGCAGCTGTGATTTGTGAACCAACAGCTGATACGAAATCCGAGATTTGTTTTACTTTTAATTGTGCCATAATTTTTTATATAGATATTTTTAGGCTTAGGTCATTATTGACCTTCTGATTATATATAAAAAACGCTGAGCATAATAAGTATACCCAGCGTTTTAATTTTATTTTATTTTAAATACTTTATAATATATTAATCTAAGCTTGATTTTTGGTAAGAGATATCGATATCGTCTGTTGCATCTAACTCGTAGCCTGCAATTGAACCGTTCCAGTAAAGTAAATCACCAGCTGCAATATTTGCTATAGATCTTGCAGTTGAACCTGCATCACTAGAAAAATAAGCAGCTTCGGTTTTAACTCCGTCACCTAAATTAATTTCTACACCATTTACTTTAACCGTCACAATTGAGTCATGAAACGGAGTAAAAGTTATTGCAATTCCTGTTGAATCGCCATCTGCTTCGGTTACTGTTGAAATTTTATTTAAGTCAATTCCAGTACCTACACCAACTTCAGAAATACCTGCAGTTGAAGTAGCTTCAAATCTACCAATAATATCATCGATCCAATAACCTCTATCCGGTAACTGAGAAGATAATTGTGCAACATTAGCTATAATAGGTAAACCTTCGTTGTCTAATTCTATACAAATACCAGATTGTTCTTCGTCTGGGTAATTATTACCAGCACCTGTAGCATCAGCTAAAAGTACATAGTTATCAACATCTTCTAGTATTATTGTTGCATCTGAGTCACCTGTTACTGCAACTATAGAAGATATTCTATATGCTTTTCCAGAAGGTTGAAGTAACCAATCTCCAATTTCGATATCATTAGCTCCATAATAAAATGGAGTACTTGTAGTTGCATCTGAGTGTGTTTGTACAGAAACTATAACATCTACTTGAAATTTTGTAGGATAGCCATACCAGTTATTAGCTTCATCTGCGATCGTTTCTACTACTGTTGAAGTACCCGAAGTTACTTTAGTAATTAATAATTGTGTTGGTTTTCCTATTTGATTAGTTGCCATTTTATAATTTTGTTTTTATTTATGATTCTACGAAGAATGTTATAATTACATAAGCTGCTCCAGCAGTTGCTCCACCTGTATTAGTTCCTGTAATTCCAGTGAATTGTACACTTGCAGCACTTTCTGTATTTACCACAGCTAATTGAGATGCAGTAGTACCTACAATTGCTCTAGTAAATAAATTACCAGCATTTATCGCCGTTGTAGTTGCCATTAAAACTTGTTTTCCTAAAGGATGCGTAACTGTTAAGTTATTACTTGCTTTTGCAATTGACCATCCAGAAGTATTCCATGCATTAACACTATCATATATTTCTACGTTACCAGGTGAGTAGACTTTTGCGATCGGAGTCGTAGCGTCTATACTACCTGCTAGCATATTTACTTTTATTCTATAAGCAACTACAGCTCCAGTAGCATTAGTTCCATCATTACCCGGTGCACCTTGTACTCCATCGATTCCAGAAGTTCCATTTATACCATCAATACCTGAAGTACCATCGTTACCGCTAACTCCTTGCATACCGTTAGTTCCATCGGTTCCATTAATACCATCAATACCAGAAGTACCGTTAGTTCCATCAAAACCTGAAGTTCCATCGTAACCTGATGTACCGTTAGTTCCATCGGCGCCTTGTAAACCATTAGTTCCATCAATACCTGAAGTACCATCATAACCTGATGTTCCATTAGCACCATCTAAACCATTAGTTCCATCATTACCATTTGCACCTTGAATTCCATCGATTCCAGAAGTACCGTTTAAACCATCTATTCCAGATGTACCGTTTTCACCTTGAATTCCATTGATTCCAGAAGTACCATTAGTTCCATCGTTACCATTTGCACCTTGAATTCCATCGATTCCAGATGTACCATTAGTACCATCTAAACCATTTGCGCCATCAATACCAGAAGTACCATTTTCACCTTGAATTCCATCGATTCCAGATGTACCATTAGTTCCATCATTACCGTTAGCCCCTTGTGAACCATCAATACCAGAAGTACCATTAGTTCCATCATTACCGTTAGCCCCTTGTGAACCATCAATACCAGAAGTACCATTAGTTCCATCCAAACCGTTAGTTCCATTAGCTCCTTGTAAACCATCAATACCAGAAGTACCGTTAGTTCCATTTTCACCATCAATACCAGAAGTACCATGCGTTCCATCAACTCCACTAGTACCATCGATACCAGAAGTACCATTGGTTCCATTTGTTCCTGAAGAACCGTTAGTTCCATTGACTCCTGAAATTCCAGAAGTACCATTAGTTCCATCAAAACCTGATGTTCCATCAGCTCCTTGTAAACCATCGATACCAGAAGTACCATTGGTTCCATCTAAACCATTTGTTCCATCATTTCCTTGTAAACCATCAATACCTGAAGTACCATTAGTTCCATCGTTACCATTTGCACCTTGGATTCCATCAATACCTGATGTTCCATTTTGACCAGCTAAACCTGAAGTTCCATTTTGACCATCAATACCTGATGTTCCATTAATACCTGAAGTTCCAGCATCACCTTGAATACCTTGTGCTCCATTAGTTCCAGAAGTTCCAGCTTGACCGTCTAAACCTGAAGTTCCATTTTGACCATTTATTCCAGATGTTCCATCAATACCTGAAGTTCCATCGTTTCCAGCATCACCTTGGTCACCTTTAATACCTTGTGCTCCATTAGTTCCAGAAGTTCCAGCTTGACCATCTAAACCTGAAGTTCCATTGATTCCTGAAGTTCCACTAACTCCTGAAGTTCCATTAGTTCCACTAGTTCCATTATTTCCGGCAATACCTTGATCTCCTTGTGCTCCATTAGTTCCATCAACTCCTGAACTTCCATTAAGTCCTGAAGTTCCATTAACTCCTGAAGTTCCAGCAGGTCCAGTTTCACCTTGATCACCTTTTCCACCCTGTGCTCCATTAGTTCCAGATGTTCCATCAATTCCTGACGTACCATTTTGACCATTTATTCCAGAAGTACCATCAATTCCTGATGTACCGTTATTTCCATTTATACCGTTTAAACCAGAAGTTCCATCTGTTCCAGATATTCCATCAATACCAGAAGTACCATCATTACCTTGTAAACCAGTTTCACCTTGTAAACCTGTTTCACCTTGTAAACCCTGTGCTCCATTAGTTCCTGAAGTTCCATCTAAACCGTTGATTCCAGAAGTTCCGTCTAAACCATTTGTTCCATCAATACCATCAGTACCGTTAATACCAGAAGTACCATTGATTCCAGAAGTTCCATCATTACCAGCAGCTCCTTGTGTTCCATCAATTCCTGATGTTCCATCTAAACCATTGATTCCAGAAGTTCCATCCAAACCATTTATACCATCGATACCTGATGTACCGTTTTGACCATTTATACCTGAAGTTCCATCATTACCAGCATCACCTTGTGCTCCATTGATTCCTGATGTACCGTCTAAACCATTTGTTCCTGAAGTACCATCATTACCGGCATCACCTTGTGCTCCATTGATTCCTGATGTACCATCAATACCTGATGTACCATCTTGACCATTAATTCCAGAAGTTCCAGCTAAACCATTGATTCCAGATGTACCATCTTGACCATTGATTCCTGAAGTACCAGAAGTACCATTAGTTCCAGATGTACCATTAATACCGGCATCACCTTGTAAACCTTGTAAACCATTAATACCAGAAGTACCATTGATTCCAGAAGATCCTGAAGTTCCAGATGTAGTAACAGTAACTGAAGGGAAAACAACTTCAACGTTTCCATTTCCATTATTATTTACAATTGCTCCACCACTAAATTTTATGTTATTAACACCAGCTATAGCAGCAGCACCGTTAGGTGTAATTGATATGCCATGTGGTGAAGAATAAGATTCTGTAAAAATACCTAGTTCATCACCAGCCACAATTGTGTATGTTGATCCAGGTACATATGAATTACCTTCTGCCTGAACTATTAATTCAATAGCATCATCAGCTTCGTTTACTAAAGGATTATTTTGATCAGCGTTAATTACATCAATTCTACTCCAGCTTTTAATTTCAAACGCCGAGTATTCACTATTATTATTTACGTTAGTTAAGAATAAAGAAACTAAAACACCGTCTACGTCAATTCTGTTTTCTAATACTGATTCAAGGTATGCATTTCTATAACCCTTATCATCTTTAAGTGCAATTCTAATTTTAGTAACACTCGATGGATTTGCAGCATTTAAGATAATTTCACCTTGTGCTGGTTTACCAGTGATTGAAAATGATTTTACTTTGTATACAGATCCTGGTAAAGTAAATCTACTAATTACTATATCTCCAATAGCCTTTCCAGCATCATATATGTTTGCGATCTTAATAGCTGGTAAGTCAATTTTATTAATACCTAAAGTAGTATAAACTCTAGCCTTTACCGCTCCAGATATATTAGCCTCGTCGAATGGTAAAGCTGCAGTTTGTTCAGCAGTTAATGCTAAAGATATTTCTCCTTGGAAATCTGAATTAGGTGCACCATAAGTAAGTGTTCCTAATGTTTTTGCAAATGAAGTAATTAAAGTATTATTAGTGTCAAATAAATCTACTTTGATTTCACTGGCAACTCCAATGTTTAGTTGATTACCAATGTAATCTTGGTGTAGCACAATTTTTATGCTGTTAGCTTGACCTCTAACGATTCTCGCTACTTCCGGTAATACTAAAATTATGTTTTGATTTGAAACAGTTGGCATGTGTCTATTGTTTTTTTTCTTTGTTTATATATCATTATTAAAATGTATAGTCTCTTCGTATCATAGAATAAATTATTTGACTAATTACGCCTATGACGCTATTTTCTAGAATAGTGTTAGTTCTAACAGTTGTTTTGATAATAATCTTATCATCTTTTTTTGAGATTAGTTCATCTATTCTTTTAAAATAATTTTCATCAGTCCACTTTTCAGTGT
>Ga0208133_1000162_pt1 | contig 26576 bp, 40 predicted proteins | sample ColrivemetaGS535_FD_187595 | JGI IMG/M metagenome (GOLD analysis project Ga0208133, IMG submission 187595) | Estuarine microbial communities from the Columbia River estuary, USA - metaG S.535 (SPAdes) (version 2) | ecosystem: Environmental > Aquatic > Marine > Intertidal zone > Estuary | place... | reverse complement strand
TGTGCCTGTTTTAATTTTGATGGCATTAAAGAAACTCTAAATTTAGAAAAAGATCCTATTCTTTTAATGGGTATAGGTTTCGATAATGATAATTTAGACAGAAGGGCACATCATAATCATCATCATTTCGTATATCCCACAAAACCAAAACAAGAAATAAAAGTTTCATATTGGAAGTAATAAATATTAGATGCGAACAGCAGAAGATAAAAAGTTTTTAACATCAAGATTTACAGATACAATTTATGTAGAAGAATTTCTACAGCCAGAAGAAATTTCTTATCTAATCGAACTGTTTAATAACTCAAACAACAAAATTCACAAGAACACAGGGCCTGTAACTTCTAATTCTATTATGCAAGATTCTATTTTGGAATCTATAGCGGAAAGACTTAGACCTTTAATTGGTGATTTTAAGATTTATTCTGCGGCCTTCTTCGATGTAAAAAATCCGCATATCATACACAACGATGACTTAAAATCGTTTCCTTTAACTTATAAAGCTATTACGTTGCCGTTAAGGTTAGAAAGTCCTAGACAAATTACAAGGCTACCTAGTTTATGTATATTTGATCAATATTACTTAGACGGCCCAAGTAAATTTTTTAACGGTGATGTTGATATACCTACATTTTATAATCAACAAATCTACGAATATTCTGATGTGCAAAACAAATCTTTAACTGGTATTAGTCGAGCTGATATATCAAAATATCTAACACATTTGAAACCAATGTGGTTAAAAGGATTAAGTCTTAATTCAACTTATACTTGGAAGCCAGGATCTGCAATTATATTTGATGCATTAAAACTTCACTGTGCCAGTGATTTTAGAAAACTAGGTATTACTAGCAAACTAGGTATTAGTATTTTTACTTACACTGATTAATGTCCGTGTTTAAGACTTGCAATTAATTTAGATACATTTTTTGTAGTAAATGGCACATTAATAATTAAATGTATGCTGTCGTTGACCCAGCTAATTGTTCTATGTGTTCGTCTAGTGTTTATATAATAAGCACGACCTTCTTCAATTTGCAATTTAGTATCTGGACCAATTATCCAATCATAATCGTAGGTCTTACAATTTTTTAAGAATACAGCTATTCTAAATGTTTCCCTTGGCATCTCAGGATGATCACGATGCGGAGCAAAATATCCACCCATATTACTTTTTACTAAGAATGTTCTACCCAATGGAGAGAACATATTTAACAATGGATGTAAACTCGGACAATTATTAAAAACTTCAGTTGGTTGGCAAAATTCTTTTTCGAAAACTTTTCTCCCAGCCGCATAACTTGCCTGTGCTTGACTAGGGTTATCCTGATGTGTTTTTCCTGGAATGTTTGTAAGTACTAGACCTTTTCGATTATTCAGTCTATCGGATCTTGGCAAATAATCTACCCAATCGTTGTCATACTTAGAGATTTCGTTGTTGAATTGTTTAATATCAATATGAAAGTCTAATGGTTCAAAATCACCCAATGTTAACAGCGCAAGCTCATCAGAGATTGTTTCCTGTGTAACAGTTGTGCTGTCGTATTTGGGAGGTCTTCTGACAGCGTGTTGTTTGCCTACAATAATATTTTCGTTCATACTATAATTTATTATTGTTCTTCTAATTATAAATGACGGCCATGGCTGTGATCACCTTGAATAAATAGCTGTGTGTACAAACAATTTAAACCAGTTTATCCTAAGTTTCAAGAAGTTGTTGATCAATGTTTAATGTTGATAGACAATCACGGAGATTGGGATAACAATCGAGATGGCCAAATAGCTATACAAACTGATGATAATAGCGAAGAAGATTGGCGAGCAGGCACGGGTAAGAGTAAAAGTAAAACAGCACATTGGGAACAGTTGTTTGATAAACTGCAACCTAGCTTGGTGGGTAGTCCAATAGATGAATACTTACAATGGTTGGATGTTCCTGTGTATAGAGCACGTTTGATGTTATCAAGAGAAAAGTCTTGTTATAGTGTTCATCATGATTTCAGTCCACGATTACACTTGCCATTAGTAACCAATCCGCAATGTAATTTTTTAATTACAAAGCCATTACAAATGTTTCATCTCCCCGCAGATGGAACTACAACTTGGGTTAACACCAAACTTCCGCATACATTTTTTAACGGAAGTACAGAAAAAAGATTTCACTTAGTGATGATAGTAAAGGAATAATATATGATTACAATTACAGAAAAAGTAGACACAAGAGTAGCAGAGATTCTACGAGAAGAGGGCGATGACGCCGCAAGCCTAAGAGTATTCGTGCAAGGAGGAGGCTGTAGTGGTATGCAGTATGGCTTTACTTTAGAAACTGAACAAAACGAAGATGACTTTGTCATTGAACAACAAGGCGTTAAGTATCTAGTCGATGCAATGAGTATGCAATACTTACAAGGTGCTACTATCGACTATAAAGAAGATTTAGAAGGTTCGAGTTTTGTTATTCAAAATCCCAACGCACAAACCAGCTGTGGATGCGGCAGTAGTTTTAGTGTATGAAACCTAAGCTAGGTATTTACGGAGATAGTTGGGTCAATTTGTCAATGTTCGAAGATCACTTGCCCAAAGAATATTGCTGGACTTATAATCCCATATTACAAAATAATTATGATATAACAATTTCTTATGAAACTAGAGGCATGGATTTTTATTCATCATTCGATCGTTTTAAAAATACTAACAAGAAGTATGATAAGGTTGTATTTATTGCTACAGAGGCCATGAGACAAAGTTTTGAATATGACGATTATCATTATCTTATTAACAATCCTCTCATATCAGAATTAGATTTAATAAATAAATTTTCAACTCAACTAGAAAAATATAATTTAGATGAACAAAAAAAAATAACAAATATATTAAAAGCAATAAGAACACATATGATATATGTCTCTAAAGATAAATTTAGTGAAGCAGGCCAAGCAAAATTAATGGATGAAATTATAAAAATTAGACCTGACACTATTTTAATTCCTGCATTTCAAAATAGATTTGTTCAAGGAATGTATCTATGTCAAATTCACGATATTGAAATTAAAAGTATGGGCATGGGTATAGAAGAATATAATAAAATGCATGACTTGCGTCATGCACATATGACTAAAGAAAATAATGAAATTTTTGCCAATTATATATACGATAGATTACAGGGTAAAGATATTAAACTATCATTAGATATGTTTGTAAAATCCAAGCCAGAAGAAAAATCAAAATACTTTACACCAAGATGAAGCAATTTTCTGATATATTTAAACTCTACGCATATAAGCAACACGATCGTTGTGATGTTAGCATTATGGTCAGCGAAACATTAGTAATGACGTTTCGTTTAACACACAACGAAATTAAACGACTATTTAATGAATATCAATATATAGATCCAAATACACACGATCATGGTGTACGTTTTAAAAGTGAAAATGGTCCGCATTGGTTTGCCATGGACAAAAAACATTTAAAAGCAATCAGAATCACTATTGGACATCATGGTGCTGACTTTAACTTTAGAGTAAGTTATAATGACTGGCAAGGACTTGCTGACGAATACGATCGTCAAATGTCTACAGAACAGGATTGGGATAACAAATGATGGTTAACAAAATTACAGAAGCAGTAATCTACGAAAGCCCGGATGGTGGCGAAACTGTTTATGTCAGAGAGTTTGGCGGCACTCAACGTCAATTACACAGTGAAAGTCCAAGAGCAGTTAGTATTAGGGAACAACTAGAAGAAGATAAACTTTGGGGTAATATACGTAGAGCCGCCAAAACCAATTCCACACTTAAACAGGCCCTAGACGAAGCTATCTTAATTTATACATTATCAAAATAATTGACACAAATCCTCTTTTGTAGTATAATAACTAATATTACTGGAGAATTCTATGAGTATGCATCTACATCATCCTAGTCTTAGCTATAACGGCAAGAAAAAAGGTAAGATTAAATTTGCTAGTGCAGAAGCAAAACGAAAGGCTGAAGAATTGGATAAAGAATGGCGAGAGCTACAAAATAAATGGGGATTAGATGCAGAAGAAAAGAAGCGTCAACGTGCATTAAGTGCCGCTCCCCTGGAATACAAGTTGTCTGCACCTGCAGGCCGAGAAACTCAAAAGATTGCCAGTCGTGATACTGGACATAGCGGCGCAGTTAAGACCAAAGGTATTCCTCAATATACAGGAACAAAAGTATTAGGTATCGGTACTATGCACAAATCAAATGCTGTTCCTATCTTTAGTGATGAAGAAGCGGTGGCAATTTCATCTATGCGCCGATAAATATTAGTTTAACAACCACAAGGAAAAATAAATGACGTATGTCGTAACAGAAAATTGTATTAAATGTAAGCATACTGATTGTGTAGCAGTTTGCCCTGTGGATTGCTTCTACGAAGGCCCAAACTTTCTAGCAATCAATCCAGACGAATGTATTGATTGTGCGGTCTGTGTACCAGAATGTCCTGTTGATGCTATTGTAGCAGACAATGAATTACCTATAGGGCAGAAAATATTTTTAGATCTAAATGCTGAATTAAGTAAGTCTTGGCCTAGAATTACCAAGCAAAAACTTCCACTTCCTGATCACGAGGAGTGGAATGGTAAACCAAATAAACGTGATTTATTAGAAAGGTAATTGAAAATGGAATATGCAGTTTATAGAACAGCTAGTGAAGTTAACTCTGCCATGGGCCGTGTGTATGGTCATATGAGTATGGCTGTTATTGTTAGTATGCTAGTCAGCTACTATGTAGGAACTACACCAGAACTATTACAATTCTTCTTTACGGGTGTAATGAAATGGATTGTAATCTTTGCTCCTTTAGTAGCAATCTTTGGTGTAACTATTTTGCTTAATGCAAGCCCAACTAAACAGATGGCTCAACTTTGTTTACACGGTTTTGCCGCACTAATGGGCCTGAGCTTTGCTATGATCTTCGCTGTATTTGCAATGGGTAGTATTGTATCAGCATTTATGGGTGCCGCAATCTTGTTTGCCGTAATGAGCGGGTACGGATACTTTACTAAACAAAATCTAGATAGTCTAGGCAAGTTTATGTTCGTAGGATTGATTGCTATTGTTATTGCCAGCATTGTCAATATCTTTATTGGCAGTACAGTGATGCAAACTGTAATCAGCGCATTGGCAATTATTATCTTTCTAGGATTAACTGCCTATGACACACAAAAGATCCGCGAAGAAGTTAGTTATAACAATGATGGCATTGCAGAAATTCGTGGTGCATTAACATTGTATATGGATTTCATTAACTTGTTTCTTAACTTGTTACAATTATTTGGAGATAGAAAATGACAGCACCTTTAGTCATTGGTCAGAAAGTAGTATTAGGAACAGTATATTATATCAATGATGATAATGTACATTCAAGTATTCCGGTCACTGAACTTTTTGCTGGCCGACGACTAGTGGTGTTCATGGGTCCAGCACCTTTTAGTCGATTAGATACAGAACAGGCTGTTGACTACGAGTTTCGCAGTAATGAAATTTTAGCAGAACGTGTAGATGGCATTATCGGTATCTACGTGCAAGATGCTTTTGTTACCAATAAGTTCCGAGAGCATATTATTAGACAAACAGGTTCTAATAATGTAAAATTATATGGTGATGGTGATGGTTACTTTGCAAGAGGAAATAATCTAGTACACGATTTTACAAACTCTGGATTAGGACAACGTAGTGGCCGTTGGGCAATGGTATTAAACGATGGTGTTATTGAATACGTTATGGCAGATGACTATCAAGTTATTGACCACTCTAGCGCAGATAAAATTTTAAAATATCTAAAAAATGAAACCTAAGTTTCAAAAACTATATAACAATATTGCACACGAAGTAGCCAAAATGAGTCATGCTCGTAGGCTGCAAGTGGGTGCAGTTATTGTCAAAGACGATAGAGTTATCAGCATGGGCTACAATGGTATGCCTGCAGGTTGGGATAACAACTGCGAAAGTGAAGAAACAGAATTTAATCTTGTTACTAAAACTAGAACAGGTACAGGCAAGCTAACAACAAGACCAGAAGTACTCCATGCAGAATCAAATGCTATTGCAAAATTAGCAAAGTCTAATGATAGTGGTGATGGCGCAGACATATTTGTTACTCACGCTCCTTGTATGGAATGTTCCAAACTTATTTTTCAGTCAGGCATCCGCCGTGTATATTATAGTTCGGATTATAGAGATGACAGTGGTATTAAATTTCTTAAACAAAGCGGAGTAGAGGTAATTAAACATGACGAATAAATGGACATTGGATATCAAAGAAGATCCTGAAACCGGAGATGCTATCCTAGAATTTCCAGAAGATCTACTTAAAGAGGCTGGTTGGCAAGAAGGCGATACTCTAACTTGGAAGGATTTGGGCAACGGATCCTGGTCATTGACAAAGCAAGTTAATGATGTTACAATAGAAGAAGAGGAAGCCTGGCAGGCCCTCGAAACAAAACAATCAAAGGCTTAATATGGCAGACATTATGGTGGACATTGAAACACTGGCCACCACTCCTAATTCAGTGGTAATTACAATTGGCGCAATTCGCTTTGATCCATTTAGTGACGACAGAGAAAGCTACGAAGGTGACAAAATTCTTATGGACACCTTTTATCGCAGGATTGATCCTGCTAGCTTTACTTGGCCTAGTGCTCACATTGATGATAACACATTGGCCTGGTGGGCCAAACAAGCACCCGAAGTTCAGTTCGAAGCATTTACAGATGATGATAGACATCCTATCCAACAAGTAATGTTAGACTTTCATCGTTGGTGTGGCAGTTACAATACAATGTGGGCCAATGGTCCTGCATTTGATATTGTTATTTTAGAAGAAGTGTGCAAGCAAATTAAACGAGGCTTTCCTTGGAAGTATTGGCAAGTTAAAGATACAAGAACAGTATATGGATTGGTTGAGCACGAACGTCCTAATCCAAGATTGCATCATGCCGCTTGGGATTGTTGGAGTCAGATTGTAGCTTTACAAAGTTGTTTTAGAAACTTAAATATAACACAATACCCAGAAAGAAATAAATGAGTGAAAGCGCCGGAAGTTCAGAGTTCTTATTAGGACTAGAAGAATACTTAAAGTATTTAAAAGAAGATACAACAGCAGATGAAGTACATTCATTTGCTAAAAGTCTGCAAGCCGATGATAAAGTAGTACAACTTATCAAATCTTACTTGCAGTATATGATACCAAACTTGCCTATTGAGCTAATAGAATTAGCCGATATGAATCACGGCTTTAATAAAACTACAAATCCTTCCGAAGAAGTTTATAAAACATTATTAACCTACTGTAATAGATTTCTAAAAAAAGTAGATCAAGATCAATATCTATCTAGTCTTGCTGATTTTTGTCACAACGTTAGAATTGCCAAAGACCAAAAAGAAATTTACAAATCTTTATTAGCCTATTGTGCAAAAGTTATAAAAATGACAACAGATGAACAAGAATTAGATAGTCTTGCTGATTTGTGTCATAGCATTAATAAGCACGAAGAAGTTACAGAAGATGTTTATAAAGCAATTTTATTATATAACACTAACTTTATAAAATCTCGAGCTATTACACAGCCAGAACAAGAACAAAATATGCTAGTTGATCTTGCAAGTCTTTGCCATAATACAAGAACAGCAGCCGATATCAAAGATATTTACAAAGCTCTACTATTACACAATACTAATATTCTAAAAACAAAAGGCTTAGATGAACTAGGAATAGAAACTGGTAAGCTACTAAGAAGCATGGATCAAGACGACTTTGATGAATTCATAGTTAAAACACGATTAGCAAAATTAGATAAACAGTTTCCTAGTGATAAAATCTTTAGAGGGATTATGAGCTATCTAAAACTAAATTTAGACAGCAACGCTCTTAAAGATGCATTTAGTCGTAGTCAAATTAAAAGTAAAATTTGGTTAATAGAAGAATTGGCTAAGATTGATACTAACCACGATAATGTGATTGTTATGGCAGGTTGGTTTGGTCAATTAAAAAGCGTATACGATAAAAGACTAACTTATGCTAAAATGCGTATTATAGAAATGGATCGAAATGCCTGCGAAACCAGCGATTATGTTTTTAATTTAAGTAACTTAGAAAACTATAAAGTAAAAGCAGTTAATGGAAACATTAACGAACTAACTCTACATAAAAATGGGTATGAATGGAATGTAGAGAACCTCAAAGAAAAAACTGGTTATAGTGAAAAGTTTTTACCCAATCTAATTATCAATACCAGTGCTGAACATATGACAGAGGAATGGTTTAATCAAATTAGATTTAAAGAAATGGAAAGTAACCCCATTGTTGCTATTCAAAGTAACAATCTATTTGATATACCTGAACACATTAATTGTGTGCATAGTGTGGATCATATGAAGAAGAAGTTTCCAATGAAAGAAATTCTTTTTGAAGGTGAACTACAGTTAAAAGGATACAAAAGGGTCATGCTAATAGGCAGACCGTAATAAGTATTAACAGCGGCCTTCGGCTCATCCCGCTTTACAAACTCTGCTGCCTATGCTATAATACAACATAGGAGAAAACATGGCACAACTACAACCTGTACAATATATGTACACATCAACTAAAGAATATCACGACGCATTTCCCTGCGCTTATCGTCAGTGGAGGGCAGACAGTCACTGTAATTTAATACACGGCTATTCATTTAGCATGAAGTTTTACTTTGGCACTAACGACTTAGACGTTCGTCATTGGGCGGCTGACTATGGTGGCTTAAAAGAACTAAAGAAAACATTAGAAGACCAATTTGATCATACACTTATCGTAGCCCAAGACGATCCAGAAATGGCAACATACAAGTTGTTACAAGAAAAGAACATGGCCAAGGTAGTTGTGTTACCTCGCTTAGGTTGCGAAGGACTTAGTGATATGCTGTACAAGTATGTCAACGGAGTTTACATTCCCGAAATGTGGGGTCCAGGCGAAGCGGCTAGGCTTTGGTGCTATCGTGTAGAGGTTAGAGAAACACAAAGCAATATGGCTTATCGTGAAGGCCATCGTGAATGGAATGAGGATTTGTTTGCATGAAAAAAACCGTAGCAGTTATCGGTGCGGGTATTGCCGGTATTACAGTTGCTTACTATCTAGTCAAAGCTGGTTATCAAGTAACTGTTTATGACGAGGAACCTCATCCTGCTATGAAAACTAGCTTTGCTAACGGAGGTCAAGTCTCTGTTAGTAACAGCGAAGTGTGGACAACCTGGGGAAATGTCTGGAAGGGTATGAAATGGATGCTGAAAAAAGATGCCCCACTACTAATTCGTCCTGACTTGGATTTAGACAAAGCAATTTGGCTAGCAAAGTTTCTTTGGCATACTGCTAATAACAGCTATGCTAAAAATACTGCAGCCACTATTCATTTAGGTCTAGAAGCAAGGCGGCGTTATCGCAACATTGTTGCTAAAGAAGATTTACAGTTTGATCAAAGTGGTTCAGGCATTTTACATTTTTATAAAGATGACAAATACTTTGATAAAGCATTAGAAGCACAGGCAATCTATCAAGCAAATAACTGCGAATGGTCTATACTTACAGAATCACAGGTCTTGAAAAAAGAACCTACACTAAAAGGTGTACAAGGAATCTTAGGTGGTGCTTGGACAAAAGATGATTGGACAGGAGACATTCATAAGTTCTGTATTGCACTTGCTGATAATCTAAAAAATAAGTATGGTGTTGAGTTTTACTTTAATACAAAGATAGATGGATTGATACATTTATCTCACTATGATAAAATTGTAGTTGCATCTGGAGTAGGTAGTGTCAAACTTTCTAGAAGCATTGGAGATAGACTTCCTATCTATCCAGTTAAAGGATATAGTATCACTATCAATAATGTTGATCCTATGTATTTGCCTAAGACAAGTTTATTAGATGATCAAGCAAAAATTGTTACTAGTAGTTTAGGTAATAGATTCCGTGTTGCTGGTACTGCTGAACTAGCCGGAGAGAATTATGATATCATACACGATAGAATTAAACCTTTGTTGAACTGGGTTCATACAAACTTTCCTGATATTAATACTCACGATTATAGTAGTTGGGCTTGCTTACGGCCTATGACACCTAATATGATGCCCATAGTAAAGCAAAGTAAGAAATATCATAAAGTATACTATCACACAGGGCACGGCCATTTAGGATGGACGCTTGCCCCAGCGACAGCTTTACAATTAACGAAGTTGATGGCAGACTGATTCGTTGCCCACAACACAATGTTCGCATTCACAGTCGGGACAAGTATCGCATCGACAACTTGTCCCACAGTGATGTTTACAACTACAGACTAGACATTTACAATTGGTGTTAGAATACCGTTTGTAAGATTCAAAATCATCCATCCACGGTTCCATTAACGTTCTTCAGTAGTAGCTTCTTCTTTAGATTTGCCGCCTTTACGTGATGGCTTCTTAGTAGCTTCAACTTCAACAGGAGCAGTTTCTACTGGTGCAGTCTCTACTGGTGCTGGTTCTATTGGTGCTGGTTCTACCGGAGCAGACTCGTCAGATGTCGAACTTTTTTTCTTTGAGAAATAAATTGCCGCAACAATTACAATCGCTCCAATAACTAATAATGTTGTATTATCCATGATAATTTCCTTTTATAAATGAGCTTCAAATAGCTCGATGCATTCATTCCAATGATGAATTCTGTCGGCAAGTCCTAGTGTACCGCCGTTAATGCGTTTAGACAATAAAACAACATCGCCTCTGTCGCAAATATCATTTAACTTATTCTTGTGCCAAAACCAGCAGGCACTTAGAATAGCGTATTCTGGTTCGCAGACCAAATCTGGATTCTCTACTAAGCAATCATCACCAAACAAGTCTCTGCTACATTGTGTGTAGTTACTACGACCTGTAAGTTGAACTAAGCCACGACCACGGAATTTCCATCCATCGCCACTACTTTCTGGTCCGTTGCCCATACGGTTAGCATAAACTCTATTAGCAATCATTTCTGGTTTGCGTTCATAAGGTTTAGCTTCTGCTTCGCTGGGAAAGTATTTTCTAAAAACGCCAGCAAGACCTTTAGAACTATAATTTAAGTTTTCTGTTAAAGTAGTAAAGTCTGCGCTTTCGTGTTGACATTGACTGATAAAGCCAGCAACTCTAGCAGGTGTTACAATGCCAAACTGTGGCAATTGATTACACAAACCCTCGTACCATTCTTGTGGGTTTTTATTTTTCTTAATGCATTTTGCCAGCTTTTCAGCTGTGAATTCAAAGGTAAAGTCCATGATTATCTCCTATATAGTTATTTATCTACCTCTATAACCAAAACCAACTAAATAGTTGTATAGTAAGGAGTATATATGAGTTGGTTTAAAAGACGTCCACATATTAAAGAGCCTGAAAAGACACATCCACACAGAACCACTAGTCCTATACTAGAGGAAAACAAAAAGAAGGCCGCCGAGGCTGGACCAAAAAAGCCTAAGGCTAAGAAGGAATAATCATGGGATGGAATCCGTTTAAGAAAAGTAGTTGGAAAGCCAGCATAGCTGCCGTAACAAATGTTGCCAACAACACAGTCAACACAGTTAACAATGCAGTAGGTAAACCCACTACTAATGTAATCAATACTGTAATCAGAGAAACACCTAAAGCAATTAATGTTGCAGGTCAACAGATCACCGATGGTGCTGGGAATCTTACTGGTCAGGCTGAACAGTTTGCAAGAAACTCAATTAACAGAGTTCATGGTATCGGAGTTAGTGCCGCTGGACAAGCAAAAATTGGTTACGCTCGACACGGTGCCTGGATGTCCAAAGTAGACGAACGTGCTCTTAATGACATGGACGCTGGTAGCAAGTTGGCCATTAGAGCCATAGAGCAAGGTGCCCGTGCAGGTGTTTATGGGGTTGCCCGTGGTGGTGAACTAATGGCTGAGTGGGTCAATGCCAACTACTGCCAAATTGGTGTTAGCGTTGCACTAGGCACGATATTTGCCGCATTGTTATATCGTCCAGAGCCAAGTAGCGTAGCAACAACTACAGCGGCAACAGCACCATTGAGTGCTACTGCTATTGTATATCTTGCTGCCAAAGAAACAGTGGGTGCTGTGGCATTAGGTGCGGCCTGTGATTTAACAGCACAAGCATTCGTTGAATTAATTTGGATGGCTCCTGATGTGCGTAAAGCTATCGGCGAAGCTAATAAACAAATTCTAACCGATGCTATTGCCTTTACATTGTGTAAGTCATTTGATGTGGCCGCAGGTGCTATGATTGTTCCACAAAGTTGTGCCGCAGTTGTTGCAGGTGTTGTTTCGACAATGGTAGCACAACTAGCCTGTGAGCAAACATTGCCAAATGGTGCTCGTGAGTGGGCAACAATGGGTTCGAGCGGACTATAATCATGGCAGTCAATCAGATTTTTAACTTAATGTTCTTGCCATTGGTAGCGTATGCCAAAGGCACAGGTGTAACTAATCATTGGGTTAAGAAAGCATTAGAGCATATTGCCCGTCATAGAACTAGAGACATCTATTTAGAAACAAAAGGTCGTCAGAGAAGCCCACTGGGACGAGTATATCGTGCGGTACTAGAGCCTCTATGCTATATCGTAGGAAAATTAAACAATAAAGGAAAATAAAATGGAAGCAAGTCAATTATTGGTATTTGCACATATTGCAGAAATAACATACGAGGATGCAAAAGCTGCCAAACCTAAGTTTAAATCTTTTGGATTCAGTATTGTTGAATTCTTTGATATTGGAGGTGCTCAAGCATATCTGTTAAAAGACATGAATGGAATGCACGTCTTAAGTTTTAGAGGCACTGAAGTATCTGAGCCATCAGATATATTAGCTGACTTAAAGGCTGGTAAAAATATCGAAGCAATTGGTGGCAAAATTCATGTGGGTTTCAAAGGTGAGATCAACAAACTATGGCCTGCAATAGAAAAAGCTGTGGCCAACATAGATAGTCTTTATGTTACCGGACACAGCTTAGGTGCCGCAATGGCTACAATTGCCTCGGGTAGAATGCAGTCAAAGGTTCGAGCATTAGTAACGTTTGGATCTCCAAAGGTAGGTAACAAAGAATATGTCAACTGTTTAACATTTACTCATTATAGAGTGCAAAACAACTGTGATGATGTTACAAAAGTTCCTTTTAGCTTAATGGGATTTAAACATCACGGAATTCACAAGTATCTAAATTACTATGGATTCTTTAGAGTTTTGACGCCTTGGCAACGAGTAAAAGACATGGTTCGTAGTAGAGCAAAGGCTTATACAAAGGGACAGAAGTTCCTTGGTGTCTACGATCATATGATGGCAAACTATATTGCTAAATTACAAAAAGCAGGAGAAGAATAAAATGGCTTTAATAGATTCAGTATTAAATTTAGTAAACAAACAACCTAAAGACCCGGACGCACCTAAGCCTCCAGCAGGTTCACGTAGCGAACGCGAAGCAAAACTAAAAGACAAAGCAGGTATGGTTATTTCCGTATTTGCATTGTTACTAGCAGTTAACAGTTGGTATGGCGGCACATTGAGTAGCTTGACATTGGGTAACACTATTAAAGCAAACAATGTATGGGCATTCTATCAAGCTAAGAGTATTAAACAAACTCTAGCTGAACAAAGTTTAGATGATGCTACATTCCGTAAAGATACAGCTAAGATGGCTGTACTACAGGCCAAGATTGATCGGTACGAAAGTGATCCTAAGACAGGTGAAGGTAAGAAAGAGCTAATGGAAAAAGCTCGTGTACTAGAAGCAGAACGCGATGAAGCAAAAAAGCGTAGTCCGTGGATTGGCTATGCAAGCACAATGTATCAATTGAGTATTGTTGTACTATCTGCAAGTATTCTAGCAGTTAGTATGGGTATGTTCTGGGGTAGCTTCTTTGTTGCTGGACTTGGAATATTATTAAGTGCCCAGGGTTTATTTCTATGGCTGTAATTATCTAATCCACAGCGTTGCGATTATTTTAATACCTTAGATAACAAGCGCACCGGCATGTCCGGTGCGTTCTCTTTTCTGCCATGAAGCAATAAAGGGTTCCGAATGAATGATTATTCTAATAAAAGATTTTTAGGTATATCAGGATACCAGCGTTTTACTTCTTCGTTGGCCAAAAGTTTTAAATCAGAATCAGTATATTTTTCTCCGAATTCATTTCGGTCTACCCATTGATTATATACCTCTACACACTGATCAAAGTTTTTAATTATTTTTCTTTTTTCAGCCAATGTTTGTAATTTGATAGGAATACCAGTTGGCAGTACCCCTTGTCGAATCAACTCTTCTATTCCACTATAAACAGTAGTATAGTTTTTACCGTGGTCTATTAAATATTTTTGATTTTCTAGACTTAAATTTGTTCGTAGCAAATCCAAGGAAGATTGATTTTTTGAAGGAATAGTTCCAAAATTTTCTAACAATTTAGTATCAGATGAGCCCATATCGCTGATTAATTTATGACATTTATTCCAATCTTCCCATTCCATAGAAAAAATATCATTCCACGTTCTTTTATTTTTATCGGCAAATACATCTAAATTTAAAATGTAATTTTCTATGTTCTTTAAATCTTTGTCGTAGTCAAAATAAGAGTTAACTTGAAAGTGATCGTCGCACCATTTTAAATAGTTCTTATAATCCGTCAAATATTTTTCCATAATTTTAGGATCTACATTAATGCCATTTTTATAAATCTTATGGTAAGCATCTAATTTTTCATCATGAGTAGTTACATTAAATGACTTGGTAGCTAATGTTATTAGCCAACTTATGGCGTATTCAAATATATTACTTCTTCTAGCTGAAATGATAAAAAAGTTTTTATTTAAATAATCATAAAGATGAAGTTGATCAGCTAAACTATCTTGACGATGTTTTATATGATAATGTATTAGCCTAGCTGTTTTATAGTGATCTACTTGATCTAGCATATTGACTACTGTATCTAGACTTTGATAATATCCCCATTTTCTTTTGGAGAAGTTTTTGGAGTAGAATTGGGGTTTTCCTAATACTTCTTGATTGAATACATCACTGTGATAAATTTCTAAACCATTAGTTATGTCATGAATGTTTATTACCGGTTTATCAAAATTATGTGCTGCCATATAAACAGTCAACAATCTTTGTAATAGAGTGCTACCCACTCTATCAGGTGTAAGGACAATAACATTCATATTTAATAAATTAAATAAATTTCGGTCCAATAACCCAACTAACTATAGTTATTCTATTACCTGATGTAACCGGTGACACTTTATGCGGAATATATGAAGGGAAAGCAATTAAATCGCCTTTGTCTAATCTAATTCGTTGTATATTATCTCCGCCGTGTGGGGATAACATTAAATCTCCACCTTCGTATTCATCTTGAGCAGTCAAACTCATTACAATACTAAGTTTTCTCATACTATCTTCTTTTCTGGAAATAATATCGTTATGAAATTTGTAGTGGCCGCCAATAGGATATCTAGTATATTGAATAGATTCCATACCGTATAATTTCATTCCATAATGATAATAATTGATTCTATCAACCTTATCTGTTAAAAAATCAAATAGTTCTTTTGACTTTTCGTTGTGACCAATCCAGCTTAATGAGCTAATTCTTGTTGCTTCATGAACTGTGCCGCCACCAACTAGTGCGTCCATCTTAGATAATGATTCGCCTAGATCGATGATTTTTTTAATAGTTTCATCGTCGGCGCATTTTTTCCAAATATAATGAGATTGGGAAAAATAGTTTTCGTTGTATTTTGTTGATAAAGGGTTAGGAAATATATACATAAAAATATTTACTTCTTACATTCAGTAATTTTAAGCATTAAGTTACAAATTTAAAGTGGAAGTAAACCAAAATATCCAATTTTGCATAAATATAACTATAGATAACTATTTACTTGGGGCATAAAAAATGGGTGATTTTTTTAAACTAGTAGCAGAATTAGGCTTTCCTATTGCAGGTGCTATAGCCGCAGGATACTTTGTGTTTTTAACATTGAAGTTTATTCTTGCAGGTGTAACAAGTAGCGTAAATGGTATGGGCGGAATTATTAAAGGCTTGGACAGTCGTGTTGATACAATGACCAATCAACTTCAACGTATTGATGTTAAAGTAAGTCACGCACTGGGCTTGCAACCTGATTACGATCGTATCAGTAGAGCAGAACAAGCAGACCAAAGGAAAGATTAATGACAAAGTTTGTTGATTTTGACTGGGAAATGGATGCCATGGGTATACGTTTGGACACTGACTTAGATGTACAAAAACTAGGTTGGAAAGAAAACGATTACTTTAAATTAATTAAAGTAGATGACAAACTACAACTAGTCAAAGTCAATGAAGTAGAAAAGTTTGAATAATGGACGTCGCAGAATTAATTAACAAATATGGATTTCCTATTGTTGCCGCTGGCGGCATGGGATATTTTATATACTATGTGTGGACTTGGGTAACCACAGAAATTAAACCAGTTATAGGACAAGCAAATGGAACTCTTATTGCTCTTATTGATCGTATTCGTATGTTGGACAATGACCTTATAAGGTTAAATCAAAAAGTAGAAACTGTTATGGAACTTCGCGGTAAAACCATTGAACGAGAACGGATCGAAGCTGAAAAAGATATTAATCAAACTAAACGCAAAGAAGATCCTAATCCACCAATTGGTAAGCGCAAAGCTACCAAGCAGGAAATAAAAGACGCTGCTGGAGATGATTAAAAAAGGACTCCTAGGAGTCCTTTTTGTTTACTTGCTTGTTGCGTGATATGTACCATCCCAATCTTTAGGAAGGTTTCTTGTACGCATATCTGCAATACGTTCAATCCACAATTCATAGTAGTGATCCATATTACCATCAAACTCGCCTGTAAGTTCTTTACATAGTTCAATAGCTTTATCCCATTTCTGACTGCGATACAATGCCAACATTTCGTTGTGTGTATCACGAGCTTGTCGCCAATCTGCGGCAACTGTAGCGTCTGGATTGTAAAATACTGTAAAGATGTTAACACCAATACTCTTTCCTTTAACTGCAATACAATCTAAAGGAATAGTAAAATACGCTTCATTGACACGCTTTTCTGTGAACTCGCTGATAATAATCAATTGTCCATAGTTCTTAGTTTGTCCTTCTAAGCGAGCTGTTAAACTAACGCTGTCACCCAGTACGTCATAACCAAAACGATCTTTACTTCCGATATTACCAATCAGTGTAGGACCAGTATTAATACCCAAGCCCATACCAACACGTGGTTTGCCTTCTTTTTCTAGTTCAATATTAAACAACTCAACAGCGTGAATCATTTCAAGTCCAGTACGAACAGCGGCGTGTGCGTGATCCGGATCTTGTTCTTCTTGAATAGGAGCACCGTGAACGTGTAAACTAGCATCACCAATAAACTTAATCAAACAACCGTTGTTACGTAGAATAGGTTCAGCAATAGCAGTCATATAACGATTCATAGTGTTAGTAAATGCCACAACGTCATCACCGTAAGTTTCACCTAGGCCAGTGAAGTTACGCATATCGCTCATGATAATTGTTAAGTCTTTTTTCTCGCCGCCTAGTTTAATAAAGCTAGGATCTTTCTGTAAGCGTTCAACAATTACAGGGTTTACATAAGATCCGAATTGTTTCTTAATTGCAGATTTTTGCAAATACTCACTTAAAAACTTAACACTATATGCGTGAATGTATACCAATGCCGTAAATGCTACAAAGGCAGTAATGTCAACAAGATATCTATATTCGCTGTATAGATAAGCGGCAACAAAATGACTGAGTCCTAATACAGCAATTACAGGAATAAAAGCATAAGTCCATCTTGCTAAAAACAATACAAGAACACCTGCAACTAACAAAGCAATAATCTCTGCTTGATCAGCCCAACCCGGACGTTGAATATTACTTTGTGTAACCATGGTGCCCATTAACGCACCTTGTAAGTAATGTGGCCATACTTCACCTCGAGCAGTGGCAATAGGATTAGCTAAACCTGCCGCACTTAAACCTACAATAACAATACCGCCATCAAATGATTCAGGTAATTTCATGTAGCTAAATTCTCGTGGACTTGCACTCCAATCAATCCAAACACGGCCTAATTCGTCTGTGGGTATTTTTCCAAACTTAGGAACACGCACAGCTTCTACGCCCATGTCATTTAGTTTAACTTGAAACTTAGGATCTGTGGCAGCAACACGTAATGTTTCTAAAGCCAGTGCAGGATGTAGCTGTTCTTGACTTAGGATAACCAACGGCATACGACGAACCACACCGTCGATCTCTGGGAATGTATTAACAACACCAACGCCTGCGGCTAGACTTTCTTGTGGCTCAACGTTGCTGATTAATCCAGGATACTCAACAACAAGGCCTGCGGGATCTGCTCCTATTACCTGTGCTGGACTACCATGATTAGTATTCTTTGATTTTTCACTGCCCAGTGCAGGCAATACTACAGGATACTTTTTAAGAGTTTCGCCTAGTACAGCATCTTTACCAAAGCGATCTTTCTCTGGCATTAGCACGTTGAATACAACTAAGCCGGCTTCACGCTTATAAAGTTCTTTAATAATATCAGCATACATATCTCTGGGGAATGGAAATTGCCCTAGCTTGTCTAATGTAGCTTCGTCGATGTTGACTGTGTAAACAGGAACATCTTTGGCTGGTTGGCTTGTTACTAGCTGATCGAAGTAACGTAGTCTAACGCTTTCGATAAAACTAGGATCTGCAATACGGACTAATAGTACTAGTGCCAATGTAACTAGTGCTGTCCAAGGGTTAAGTAGTAGTTTTTTCATACTACTATTTAACATTATTGTCCTTATGGGCCGCCGCCTTGTGTAACGCTAACTGAACAGCCTGATAACGTAGCACATTGCTGTGTAATATTGATGTTTTGTGCTGTACTACCTTGTTGAACTAGGTTAACTGTACTAGCACCACCGGCATTGGTTAGGTTAATAGTAGCTTTATGGCTTCCAGCATCCTTTTGGTTAGCTGTGACATTGTGTCCATTGCCTGTTAGGCTTAAATCCAAATAACTTCCACTACCTTGCTGTGTAACATCGAATATGTTAGTGTTACCAGCAATAATACCAAAGAATGTTTTCTCACCATTGCCACTTTGTTTTAGTGTTCCGCTATTGTTATTACCAGTGACATCAACATAGGCAAAGTGTCCGCTATTACTTCCGCCATCATTGCTTTGTTTTAATGACAATGTGTTTGTACTACCATTAATGTTTAGACCCATATAGTGTCCACCACTTTCGCTGCCGTCTTGCATTCCTGTTATAGGATTACGTGCTTGCCATAGTGTAATGTTATTCGTATTGCCTGTAACACTGAACTCAATTAAGTTCTTGCCCAGTGTGTCACCTTGCTTGATGCTGATGGTATTGTTGTCACCGTCGATGATAGCATAGTCAGTGCCGCCTAGACCTGAGATCTTGTTGTAGTTGCCTGTTTGTTCAATAGTTACATTGTTGCCACTGCTACCAATCTTTTGTTCAATGTAAACATAGTTGCCTAACAGTATATTAGCAACACGACCTTTTGCCGCATTTTTCTGTGCTGTTTGATTTACTGTAATGTCACTAGTTGCCGGCCAACTAGGAGCACAGTCTGCACATACACTGCCTGCTTGACCTGGGTTACTAGGTGTACCGCCTGTGCCAGTGTCAGTGCTGGTAACACCATCATCTAAATCGTAGTAATAAGTTACTTCGGCAACCTGTACACTATTTCCGCTGTCATTTTTAATACTTGGAAACTTTATAAAGTAATAAACATAGGCATTGGTATTAGCCACAGCAATTTCATCGCTGACAGTAAACCTATTGTTAGACAAACTTAATGGTCCTTCTGATAGCAAAACCCAATTAACACCATCGTTTGATCCATAGAGTTTGTAACTAGCAGGATCGCGTTCAACGGCGTCATTGGCAGTGGTAATTGTAAATTTCTTAACCACACGACCTTGACTTAGTTTAACAGTAACGCCTGCGTTCTGTTTGTCAAAGTTTAAGTACTTGGTGTTAGGATTATTATCAAAGGCGTTGACTGCCGTTTCGTTACTAGGACTGTTATTGCTAGTAGGATAAATGTTGCTGATTACCACAGGGCTACTAGTTGTTTTAATAATCTGCCAGTTGGGTGCAGTAGGTGTAGTTGCACTCGGAGCAGTACTTCCGGGGTTAGGAGCAATAGGTGCAAATGTAGTGCCATTTAATAGAGTTGTGCCTTGTATCTCATCAACGAACAACATAGGACTCAATGCCGTGTCACCTAAGTTGAATGTAGCGAATCCTAATTCGTAATTTCCTGTTACCGGAACAGTAAATACAACCTTTTGCCATCCAGTTGATCCGTAACTGTCAGTGGCATAGTTACCTGTGCCAGGGTTAGTAAATCCTAATAAACCATAACGCTGTTGACTGTTGTTCAGTGTAGGAGTAATGCTGCCATCAGTAGCGTGAACCAATGTAACCATAGATCCATCGTTAAACGGAGTATAGTCAGTACTTACGTAGTTCCAAGCAAAAGAATATGTAACTCCTGCTGTTAGTGTCATTGTTCTTTTCATCCAACTTGCGTTGGTCGGTGTCGGATCACCGCCGCCGGCATTTGTAGTCATAAATTGCCTAATGGCAGTATTTTCCGCAGTGGTTAGACCTAAACTTGTTGTAGCACTATTAAATTGAACACTACCTGAAGGATATAATTGACCCATCCAAGAGCCATAAGGATTAATGGTCCAACATTTACTGTTACCTGTACACAAGTTTACCACTGATTGGCTGGCAGCGGCATCGCCACCGGATGTAGTCCAGCCATTTACATTGCCTGTTTCAAACCCGGACTGACCAAAGGCATTAGAACACAATAACAATAATGATAGTAGTATCTTTTTCATCTAAAATTCTGATTGATAACAATCTGTCCTTGTGGTTTACCTGGAGCAAAATTCCATTGATTTGTTTGCATGTCCTGTGTTACAGTAACTTGAACCTGTGTATTCAAAGGCATAATGACATTGGCATAGTTACGACTATTAGGGCTTAAACTTTCATACATCCAGCCCACTTGCTGTGTTTCACTTTTGTCTTTCCATAGCTTTTTAACATAAGGATTTTCAGTATCGCTTACGCTGGCTACTTCGTTAGCTACTGCGTCTTTGTTTGCGGCAGTATCGACACCAACTTTAGTTCCATTGGCAGTATCTTCTTCGCTTTCATTGGCGCTTCGACCTTGCTTATATGATTTTCCGCTGCCACTATCTTGTTTACTGGCTACATGCTTTTCATCGTCCTTGGCATCGTCCTTGTCATCTTTATCATCTTTTTTGCCTTCGGATTTCTTAGCATCACCTGTTGCTACTGCGGCTGCACGAGCAGCGGCAATAACATTCATACCTGTAGTTGTTCTCGGAGGGTTAACCATTAAGTTGTTGCCAATTGCCATACCATTAAGAGCAACAATAACTGCTGGACTAGGAACACCATTTAATGTTTCAACTAGTGTAGCTTGATAAGGACGATTTAATTTAACTATACCTGAGGGAGTTTCTACATCAATAGCACCGCTACCGCAGGTAAGTCCTTTTAAGTTTACGTTTTGTTCTATTTCGCAAGTAGGCATTAGCATAATCATACTTGCGCCTGTTTCACTGACAGCCATAACAAAGTCTGTTCCACGAACAGCAATGGCCGCAGTGGGTGTGTTTATTTTTACATTTTTGGGATCTTTGGCAATACTACCTGATACATAGCGAACTGTGCCAGCGGCTGCTTTAAGGCCTAGTTTACCTGCACCACTTTTTGGATCGTAGACAAAGTCATCAATGACCAAACTGCTAGATTCTGTAACAGTAACATTAGTATCGTCTTTGAAAACAATCTTAACTTTGCCGTTTTTAGTTTCTACTTTGTCATTGGTTTTAATTTCTGTGCCTTTGACAATTTGAATTGTATCTTTGCCGCGCTTGATAACGGCAGTACCTGAAGCTTCGGTAACACTACCGATGTCAGCCCAGGCATTTGCCGTCGCGAATAAGCAAAAGATTAAGGAGGCGAGCCTCATTGCCCCGCCCCTTAGTTCTTCTGTGTAATATTAAATGTACCGCTGTTGCTTACACTCTTGATATTAATAACACTGTCAATTGTACCTGTTTGGCTCATTGTGAATGTGTTACTGTTACCAGCTAAGTCAACCCAAATGCTAGAACCTGCGGCACCTGTACTACGTTGATTAATGTTAAATGTGTTAGTATCACCAACTACTTTGATAGTTTGTGTGTGCTTGTCACCGATAGCATCAATACGGAATACGTTGCTGTCACCTGTTACATCAATAGCACTCTTTAAGTCGGCACCTGTACCACGGAACTGAATGTCGTTACTGTCGCCAGTGAACTTCCAGTTTAAGTCAGCGGCATTACAACCTGTTAGAGCTGTACCACCTGTCGAAGCTGTACCATAACCGCAGGCTGCATCAACAATGTTGCTGTCGCCGATTTGTTGGATAGTAACAGTTACGCCTTTACCTGAACCAGTTGTATCATTAACAAGTTCTAAGTTGATGTCGTTGTTAACACCGACTTGCTTAGTTACAACTGTTTGATCAATACCACGTAGATATACTGGACGTTGAGCTGAACCAGCTTTGTTACCTGTACCGTCTTGTGTCATATTGACATTAGGATTGTCACCACTTTGGTCAATGAAGATACGGTTAGTTGTTGCTGTGGCCAATGCCGCTGTTGCATTAGGACTAACTGTAGCCATTGTTGGAATAGTTGGAGCACTTGGTGCAGTTACCGCAGTCTGTGCTAACACAGGAAATGCTGTTAATATTGCTAGTGCTAAAATAATCTTTTTCATAGATTTCTCCTTGAAGTTTTACTTCTTTTCTTTGTTGGCAAACGGATTCATTCTACTCCAAAAACTTCTGTTTTCTTCTGCTGGTTTAGCAGGAGTAGGTTCTGCGACTTTTACTGGTTTTTGTTCTACTGGTTTTTCTTGTTCTTTAAATTTCCACAATCCGTTACGCTCGCCCTTTTTAATTAACTCAATGACCGCTGTTTCAATAGCTGAACGTAACGCATAGTTACCTGGCTCATTGAAAGTTTGGCTTGAATCAAATTCGAATGCCTGGGTAGCTTGGTTGAAAAACTTCAACGCAGTAGCGCCATCGGCAGTACTGAGTAAGTTCTTTTCTACTGTTACAGTAGTTAAAACTTCGCCAGTTTGTACACTCACTAAACGCAAGCTGATAACAACTACGTCTTGAGTATATGCTGTTTGTGTGCCAATACCTAACCAACGAGCACCTGTGCCGCCTGTTAATGTATTGCTGTTATAGTCAATAATACCGCCTTCTAAAATAACACCTGCCATTTGTAGTGGAGGTAAAGGTTTAGCATTTGCGCCTTCATAGATTTCACGTGTCTGTTTGATCATCTGGCGCTCTTTTAACAAGTTGTCAAGGCCAACACGTTCAACAACTGTGAACCATTGACGATTGCCAACTTCTTGTAAACTTTTCATCAAGTATGCTTCAGCACCTTGTGTAACTGCTGTGCTGAACAAACTCAATGTTGAACTTGGTTTACGCTGACCTGTTAAGTCTTTAAATCCGTATACTGCTACTGTCACAGCTGGACCTGCTGGGCTTGGAACTGATACAAAACTTTTGTTAATAGTTTCGCTGACCTTAGCTTCTTCTTTGATCTTTGTATCGCCAAACGGACGAACTGTACTACAACCTGCTAGTGCTACTACGGCTAGTGTTATTAAGGATAATTTAATTGCTTTCATCGTTTACTCCTTAAAAACTAAAACTTGCAATTGGAACAACTACAGTAGTTTTATTGCCCTTGGCATCTACTACTGTTAGTGTAACTTTGTCATTGGATTTGACCCAAGTAACTGTGTTACCGTCTAAGACAAAAGTACCAGTCGTTGGATTTACGCAACCTGGAACTGCTGTACCATCCGGAGCTGCACATTTGTTTGTGAATAAATTGTTGCTTAATTGTGTAGCTAATTGAGCGTACACTTGGCTTTGGAATAGACTCATAAATCTATTCAATGGTGTGTTTAATAATTCAGCTTCTGCTTTAGCAATGGCTGCTTTTTTATCTGCTTCGATAGCATCACGACGACTCTTTTCGATGCTGTCGATTGTTAATACGTGACTGCTGTATCCAATGCCGCTAAAGGCTGGATTTTTAAATTGTTGAACTAGTTCAGCTGACGCTAAACAAGGAAGTAGTGCCACAAGGCATACTAGTTTTTTCATAGTACTAACCCTTTCGGTTTTATACTACTATTTAACTATATTTTGGTTTGAATTATGTGAGTAGTAAAATGTATGCCATTATTAAATAGCAGACTTGATGCGCTAGTTGATCTAGGCCAAATTGATTCCAGAACAAAGGTTTAGTATTGTCTTTGCAACCATACTTTACTTTAGTATAGTCTATCACATAGTGTACAATGCCTTCGGCAAATGCCACAGTCAACATAAGACCTGCACTGATAGGAACAACAAATAAGCTAAACACTAACAATGCAATTAGAGTAGTCCAAATGTGATCACCCGTGTGACTCATACCGATAGGATCTGCCCATATACCTTTTTTGACAGTTTGTAGATAAGTCTGTATTTTGAAATCAGCGTACCAATGCTTGATTTGCAATAACAGGATAAGGAGTAAGATATCCATAATATATAGTTTTATTTAGTATTTAAAACATAAATATCTTTATGAAACATTTACTTTCCTTGATCTTGTTAGTTACCAGTTCGGTTTTGGCAGCACCCGTTGAGCTTAAAAAGCCAATAGTCTGCGATAATACTGAAACTATGCTTAAAGTACTGAGTAGTGGAAATTATCAAGAAAAGCCTATTTGGCTAGGAGCTAGTGACGAAAAACTAGTAAATTACTCACTTTGGGTCAATGTTTCTACTAAAAGTTGGACACTGATCCAATTTAACAACGACATCGCTTGCATACTTGGTTCAGGCGAAGCATATACAACTCTTGGTAAAAAAACCAATTTTGTAACATCTAACCACTTTCATTGACAGTTACTCAATTAACTGCTATAATAAGTGCTGTATCTATCTGATACATATTAAACCTAACTGCGTAAAGGAGGAAACTTATGATACGCATCATGAAAATCGTCGCTACTATACTAGGACTAATGCTGGTAGTTTTTGTAGCAAAATTTACTTATGACTACAAAGTAGAGTCACTCAAAGCGGCACAAAATTTAACTTCTAGTGAAATTACTGCTGAGGTTCGCAGTAATCAACTTAATTGTTTGACTAGAAACATTTACTACGAAGCAGGACACGAGCCTTTTGAAGGCAAAGTTGCTGTGGCTCAGGTTACTATTAATCGGGCTGAGAGCGGAAAATTCCCCAGCGACATCTGTAAAGTAGTTTACCAAAAAGACAATGCTCTAGGCTTATGTCAGTTTAGCTGGTACTGCAACGGCGATGTTCGCAAGCCAACTAACAAGGCTGCTTACAAAGAAAGTGAAATTGTAGCTAGACAAGTATTGTTAGAAGAATTTAGACTACCTAGTCTTAAACACGCTCTTTACTTTCACGGGAAACAGATTAATCCTGGCTGGAAGCGAGAACAAGTAGCCACTATCGGCAATCATATATTTTACAAATAAGAAAGATCAAAATGAACATTTTAAAAAGCATCAACGAATTTACCAGCGAAAGTGCTAAGTCACTGAAAGAACAACTAGTTACTGTTAGTGCAGAAACACTGGGCTGGGTTGCAGTCATCCTAGTACACTTGGCTACTATTCCAACATTGGTTGCTATCTTAACAGGACTTACTGAAAAGACTCCTCCCGTTGATTTGGTGCTGTTAGCATGGGCAGGTTTGTTCTTATTCTTTGTTAAAGCAACAATCAGTAAAGACATTTTAAATATTGTTACAATTGGTTTTGGATTTTTCATTCAGGCCTGTTTAATGGCACTTATTATCTTCAAATGATCAAGCTAGTTGTTAAAACATTAAAAGTAGGCGACGTAGAAGATCCAGAAATATATCTGGGCGCCGTTGCCTATGACTGGTTACAGACTGATCATGGTAAGTATGTTAAAGAGAAGGCCGCAGACCTAACATATCACCAAGCACCTATGAGTTATGATTATGGATTTCAATACTACATCACAGCGTTGTTTGAAGATGCAGATGCTGTTATCTATAAATTAAAGTGGGGCGACATTAAGTGAAAATTGCAGTTTGTTTCAGTGGACAAATCAGAACTGGAGTACAGGCGGCTCCTAATATTAAAAATTATATCGGAAACCTGTGGGACAACTGTACATTCTTCGGTCATACCTGGACAATGAATACTAGAAAGCCGTACAATGCTAATGGTATTCATAGAGAGGGGTATCCTTTAGATCACGATACACTAACCAAGTTTGTAGACATATATGGTTTGTATGGGAAACTTGTTGTAGAAGACTATGATGAAATACTCAAGGTCA
>Ga0208133_1000161_pt1 | contig 26595 bp, 37 predicted proteins | sample ColrivemetaGS535_FD_187595 | JGI IMG/M metagenome (GOLD analysis project Ga0208133, IMG submission 187595) | Estuarine microbial communities from the Columbia River estuary, USA - metaG S.535 (SPAdes) (version 2) | ecosystem: Environmental > Aquatic > Marine > Intertidal zone > Estuary | place... | reverse complement strand
GTTGGGCTGGGGTGGGGAGAAAATAAACATCATCAATAATATATGTTTTTTCTTTTATTAAAACCTTTTTTCCTATGAGGTCTACTGCGTCTCGCATATATTTAAATTTACATCATTCCCATCATATCTCCAAACCCACCTTGAGAATCTTTTTTATCTTCGGGTTTGTCAACTACAACGGCTTCTGTTAGTAAAATAGTACCAGCAACTGATGCTGCATTTTCAAGTGCTATACGAGTTACTTTAGCGGGATCAATGATACCTGCTTCTCTCATATCAACAAAATCTTCTGATTTTAAATCCCAACCATACCAATAATTACCTCCTGTTACAGCATTAATAGAATTATAAATTTCTTCTTGCTCATAACCAGCATTTGATAAAATTTTCTTAAATGGTGAGGCACAAGCATTATAAACGATTTGTGAACCAATATCAGTTACATCAATATTTGTACGAGCATGTAATAATACAGCTCCACCACCTGGTACAATACCTTCTTCAAGAGCGGCTTTAGTAGCTTGTAAAGCATCATCAACACGATCTTTTTTCTCACGCATTTCAGATTCAGTAAATCCACCTACGTGTACAATTGCTACACCACCAATGAATTTAGCTAAACGTTCTTGTAATTTTTCCTTTTCATATGGTGAATTTGATTTTTCAATTTGAGTTTGTAGTTCTTCAATGCGTAATTTAATTGCATCTGTATCACCTTTACCATCAACAATAGTTGTATTGTCTTTGTTTACAGTAACTACACGAGCTTCACCAAACCATTTCCAATCAAATTTATCAAGTTTCATACCTTTTTCAGTACTAAATACTTGACCACCTGTCATGATAGCGATATCTTCAAGTAATAGTTTACGACGATCTCCAAAATCAGGAGCTTTAATAGCAACTACTTTCAAAATACCACGAGCTTTATTTACGATTAAAGTAGCAAGTGCTTCACCTTCTACATCTTCAGCAATAATAACTAATGGTTTGTTTTGAGCAGATACTGCTTCTAAAATTGGTAATAATTCTTTTACTTGAGTAAATTTCTTATCAGCAATTAAAATTAAAGCATCTTGGATACTTGTACTCATACTATTATTGTCAGTAACAAAGTAAGGTGATTTATAACCTCTATCAAACTGCATACCTTCTACTGTTTCAAGATATGTTTCTCCGTTTTTTGATTCTTCAATAAACACTACACCTTCACGACCTACTTTTTGCATTGCCGTAGCAATCAATTCACCTACTTCAGGATCATTATTTGCTGAGATGGTTGCAATTTGTTTAAGTTGATCTTCGCTTGAAATGTCTTCTTTAATTTCTGTACGGATGAAATCAATTATTTGTTTAACTGTTTTATCAATACTGCGTTTGATCTCAACAGCATTAGCTCCGTTATTTAAATGAGTTAAACCTTGTTTAACCATTTCTTGAGCTAACAATGTTGATGTTGTAGTACCATCTCCAGCATGATCAGCTGTTTTAATAGCTGCTTGCTTTACTAATTGAACACCCAATTCTTCAATTGGATCTTCTAATGAAATCGAACGTGCTACAGTAACACCATCTTTTGTTGATTGAGGAATGCCTTGATTTGCAATAACAACATTACGTCCATTAGGACCGAGTGTTGCTGTTACTGCGTTTGCTAGTTTATCTACACCAGCTGATAGTTTTTTACGTGCCTCTGGGCCGAATTCTATAACTTTGCTCATATTTTAAATTAATTATTTACTTTTGCTAAAACTTGATTCTCAGGACCTATCCAGTACTCATCACCTTCATGTTCTAATTTACTGAATCCCATAGTAGGTAATACTACTACATCTCCAACATTAAGAACTGTTTCAATCCATACTCCTGTTACTGAAAAATAACCATCTCCAACTGCTACTACTTCAGCTAGTTTGTTTTTTTCATTTCCTAAATCTGGGACTATAATTCCACCATAGGATGTTTCTTCTGTTTCTATCGGTTTAACGATAACTGCGTTGTAAATTGCTTCTAATTTCATATTCCAATTTTATCTAATAACTTATTCATTTCATCTTGTTGGTGTTGCCACTCATTAATATAATCCATAATTGTTGCGTACTCAGACTTAAGGTCCAATTTAGACTTAGCAATTTTCTTAAGTGCATGTGATAGATTAGTGTAATGACCTACAGGCTTTTCATAATCTTTACCAACACTTCCTTGTTCTAAATTTTTCTCTTCGGGAGTAATTGTTTCCACTACTGTATAACAGTATTGATCTTTAGAAATGTGGAACGGCTCAATAGCCGGATCTCTGATAATTGTATAACTCATATTTTTTTATATTTTATAACGTGAATATACGAAATATTCTTTAAATAACCAAATTTAGGTAACATATATAAATATATGACTAGATTTCTTTTGATATAAGATAGTAAGTACTTTTTAAATTTTCGTTTTCAAACTCTAATCTCATAATACCTTCTAAATTGATACTAATAGTTCCATTAGCCATATCTTTATTACAATACATAATTTCTTTAATCATATTTGAATTGTAATGTTCTCTAAAATCATCTGGGAGATTATGTGATGTTGCTTGTGGGATGTAAAATGATACTTTATTAGCATGTTCTACATTACCTCCAAACCTCATTTCAATTTGGAATTCTCCATCTGCATTTTCATATGGTTTAATAACTACTGTTTCGCTTTCAGCTAATGCTGATTTGGCTCTAACAATAGCATTGATACTTTCATTATCAAGGGGAGCTTTAATATTCCATTCTCCAACATCTCCTAATTCACCTGCTTTAGGAATAATCATTGTATCAGCTAAAGCATAATTTAATGTAAATTGATTATCAGCTATAATAAGTTTGGTAATAAATTTATTAATTTTTTCATATTTTAATTCTAAATAACCATTTGTAATACCAATTAATTTATTTAATTGAGTAGTATTACTAATTGCAATTGTTGAATCTTCAAGTGGCATTCCTTTAAATACAACTCTACCAATCATATCTTTTGATGGAGCGTTAAATTTAATAGTTATGGTTTCATCTTTAATATCCCATTTAACCGGTTCAACAAGCCCGTTAAGGTAATATTTTGAAATAACTGAGGTAAGATCTAGTTTATTAATCATGTTTAGTCAAATATAAAGAATTTGTTTATTTTTTTATTAAATACAGGCATACCCCATCCTAAATCCAAGTAAATATTTTCAAGTTTATTTTTTAGTACCGAATCAAATAATCCGTCTCTGTCAATATACTTTTCAATAAATTCCATAATTTCAGGAGGATCACTATGTCCATTAAATCCAATCACGTCGATACGATACGGATTCTCCTTCAGGTATCCAATATACATTTTATCTCCTATTTGAAATGTTGGATGTTTTTTATCTAAACCTTTAAAACGTAACAAATCATTATAATAAATAGCAGCTTTAGTATTAATAGGACATTTTAAACCTAATTTAGAAAATATTTCACCTGAAGTAGGACCTGAAGCTATATATTCTTGCATTTTCTTTAATCCTGTAGGTTTCATGATTTGTTCCCAGCCAATTGTTCTAAGTGATTCTCTAAAATCAAGTATTTGTTTATCAATATCCGATTTCTTAGTACCGAACATAACTTCATTTAAAATATGTTCTCCAAATTTTCTAAATAGTGGAGGGAAATTTGATTTCATCAAATCTAAACCCTTCATATCTAGTTCATCTGTTGGTACACCTTCTTTATTTACAATGTGAATAGCATATCTACGTTTACCAGCAAAATAACCTCTATCTAGTACAACCTCTTGTTTTAATTCAAAGTAATGTGGTTCATTAGGTTTAATGTTAAATGCTTCTTGACAAAATTCACCTATAAATTTATTAGCCATGTTTTGTAATTCAGTAGCTATTTCTAATATTTTAGGTATTACTTTATCTTTATCATTTAAATCTAAATCTGGGTATTTGTGGAGTAATAAATCAGAGCACTGTATGAATAAACTATCTGTATCACTTGTAATAATTGAATCTTTATCAATGTTCATCTCTTTATTTAGATAAGCATTCATATTTTTAATACTTTCCTGTAGTAATCTTTGTCCAGTAAGAGTAATAGCTTTACTAATAAATTTGTGTCCATCAGTGTATCTCCAACCATTAATAGCAAATACACCGTAAACATCATTTAATTTAATTTTATACGCGTGTTGACGTTTATTATAAAATTCTCCCATAACAGGGTCATTATCAACTTTATATGCTTTTTTCATTAACGCCTTATATTCTTGACGTTTAGCAAACCAGTCAGCTAGAATTTCACAAACAACACTTGATTTATCTTTACGGAATATCACTCCAGGAGCAGAAATAAGCAAATCACCTTCTTCAATAAGTTCAAGCAGATGTTTTACTTTAATCTCAGAACGGATTAATTTTCTATCTTTCTTAACTTTTTCAATTTCAACCAGTCTTTCAGGATCCATTTTCTTAAGTTCCAGTAATGACCATTGATTATCGAATTTACCTGTGTTAACAACGCGTCCCACTAATGTTTCAATACCCATATTGAGTGAACGAATAATTGAGGGATACAACGAAGTAAAGTCAAGATCAATAACCCACTCATATAAACCAGGTATAGGATCTTTTAGATAACCTCCAGCATACTCTTCCTTAATTTCTTTTAATCCAGGATTATATGTTGTTGGTTTATTAGGTGAAACTATACCTTTACGTTTTAAATAAGTTAAAATAGCTCCATCATTTAATACTGTTGAATAGTAAATGGTTTCGTAAGGTGTATGACATAAGTGACAAATTGTAACTGTTAACTCAATAAACTTAAGTGATTTTTCTAATTCAACAATAATTTCAACGTCTCGAATGTTGTATTCAATAAATTTATCTACATCTTCTCTAAATAACTTATCAAGTGAACCTTGATAATCAATCTTACCTAATTTAACATATTTTTCTCCAATTGTTCCTAACGCATAACTTGATTCTTGTTTAGTAATAAACTTTTTAAACAAATTCATATAATCTAAGTGATTAAGACCAGCTATAATTACATGTTCTGCTAAACCGTTTTTGGTTTGAACAATTTTTGTTTTAACTTTTTGAATTGGAGATAAATAATTAGCAATATCTTCACTTATTACTTTACTAATACGATAATACAAATAAGGTATATCAAAGAATTCACTATTCCATCCTGAAATTATTGTGGGGTCTAATTTAATCCATAAGTCAATAAAACCACTAAGTAATTCTTTTTCAGTTTTATAAGGAATAACTTCCTTACTTTCTGATGTAGCTTCACTCATTAACTGTTGTTCATCTAAAATCAAACAGTAGTATTTTTTACTATTGTTATCATACAAAGCAACAGATGTAATTTTACCTTTGGGATTTTTAATATTCTCAGGTGTAAGTGCTCCAACAATTTCACACTCAATATCTAAGTAAACTAAATTGTGATATGATGGAGTTTCATCTGATTCATGATAAAAATCAACTAATAAACGAGTATCTTTATCTACATCCTTCTCAAAATACTTTGGATCTTTATAATTATCCATTCTTTTAACAGGGACTACTCGTGTTCCATCGAGAGTTTCTACTTCACCATCTTCATGAGCTACATAATAGGTTGGTTGGTATTTAAACACCTTCCAACCTCGTTTGTCATCTCTTAAATAATATTGGTATTCCTCTCTATCGTAATAGACAGATTGATACATTAGTTAAGGAATTGTTTAAGATCAGGACGAAAATAATTAATATTTTTCATCACTTTTTTGTCACGAGTTCTATAGACGATATAATATTCACCAACCTTTTCATAGTGACATGGTTCCTTTTGTTCTGCGGAACGAACTCTAATGGTTTCTTGTGCCTCTTCTTCGCTAATGCAAGCTTTAGACATATTCGATGCTTGTACTTCTTGATATGCGGGCCATAACTTATCCTTAAGACCATGTAGCATAGCTCCGTTACCAATCGAGACGTAGGCAATGTCACATAAAGCATCAAGTACTTCAACAATGTCGTTTGTTTCACAAGCGTGTTTATACTCTTCAAGTTCCTCAAGGATGAAATTGTAAACAAACATCCATTCTTTTTCTTCTGGAATAATTGGCTCATAATTATTAGGTTTTCCCATAGTGGCATTAAACGTCTCTACTTCACTTACAAACGGCACATAATTGTCTTTTATTTCAATAACTTCATAATTAAGTTTCCTAATTTCTTGTATTACATCATCTCCAAGTTCAATCTTAGACATCATAGAAAGGTCTACAACTTGGGAATAAAGTAAATCAATTAATTCTTTTTGTTTTTTTTCTAACTTTGTCATAACTTTAAATTTGATGTCCTCCATTATTAATTTTTAATGAATCAAAAAATTCTTTACGTGCTTGATTATCGTTATCCATAAATACGCCTGATGCTTTAGTTGTAACCATTGAAGCACCTTGATGTTTAATACCACGACATGAAACACAATTGTGAGTTGCTACTACAGTAACAATTACACCTCTATTTTTTTCACAAATTTTATCTACAGCATTGTGAATAGCAGATGTTAATTGTTCTTGAATTGCTCCTCTACGACCAAATAATTCTACAATTCGGTTTAATTTAGATAATCCAATTACATGTCCATCTTTACCTACTACGTAGCCAATATGAACTACACCTCCAATTGTTTGATGGTGATGTGAACACATTGAATTGATTGGAATATTTCTTTCAATTACAATACCATCATATCCATCTGAGGGGAATGATGTAATATCGGACATAGCGTTATAGCGGCCTGCCCATAAATCAAAAACATAAGCTTTAGCTACACGACGAGGTGTTTCCATTGAATTTGGATCATTTTCCCAATCACAACCTAATGCTGTTAGGAATTTACCATATGCTTCTTCGGCTTCATCAACCATTGACCACTTTTCTTTTTCGGTAAGTGGGAAGCCAGGTGCAACTCCATTAGCGAAACCTGTTTGAACACACTCTAAATCAGTGTGGTTTTTTCGTCTTTTATTTTCCATATAACTAATTAATTTTCGTGTAATATACTAATCTTCCTTCAATAATCCAACAATATGTTTAAGATTTCTTTGAAGACCATTTTCATCATCCAATCCATAACCTACTAACCAACTTTCATCGTGTAGTTCAAAACCATAAATTAAGTCTGGGTTGTGGGAGCTCCAACGCTTAAATAATGTAATTGGAGTGATTGATTTTGGATTGTTAAGATTTAAATGTTGAATTAAAGCTTTCATTGTTTCCCCAGTATCATAGATATCATCTACTAGGTATACGTCTTTTCGAGCAATATCTATTTCAATTGATTTAGATATTGAGACGTTAGTCTGCGTGATACCTGTGTAAGATTTCGCACGTATAAAGTCTATTTCGCATTCACCTACACGCTTCACCAAGTCCGTAAAAAACATAAAAGCGCCGTTTAAAACGCATATAAATACGGGAGGAAAATCGTGTTCTTTTTTACTAATTTTATAGGCAATTTCACCTACTTTATTAGAAAGTTCTTGTTCTGTAAATAATATTTGAGGTTTCATTATAAGGTTTTAATTTCATTTATCCCAACATATCTATTAACTTGATTATCTTCAATAATAACTAAGGTTGGGTAAAATTCAACACCACAAAATTTTTCTAATTCATTTGACCCTTCAGAACCTTCAGTAATATTTTCATAAACATATCCTTTTTTAGCTTCTGCTATTTTTTGAACAAGAGGTTGAGCTTGAATACAAGGTCCACATCCCCCTGAGTTAAAGTAAAGAATAATGTTATTCTTTTTTTCTAAGTTTTCTATTAAAAGTTGTTTATTCATTTGAATTCTTTAATTATTTGTTTATTTCCAAAACTTAAATCCATATAATCTTTTCCTGAGTAGGAAAGATGAAGTACTCGAGCTCGTTTAAAACACATTTGTCTATAAATATTATCTTTTAAAACTCGTTTTGACCAATGAGCATCTGTTGAGGCACCAGGCATACCAACATGAGTAGACATTGTTTGATAAGGATATTTTAACCAAATATCACGTCTAATTCCTGTATAAAACCATCCTGTAAATGCTGTTTCTATAACATCTGGGAGAGAATCAATTTCATAGGTTTTAACAATATTGTAATGTTTTTTAAATATAGGTAATTTATCACCTTGGTTAAAGGTATGAATTTTATCTTGACGATAAATAGTAGTCCAATCACTATTTTGTCTCCAAACACCCCATCCAGTTACTATAGGATAATACTTTAATTGTTCTTCAAGAAATTCAAAATCACTTTTATTAATAATAAGATCATCAGGAATAATAAAATAATTATCAAACTGTGTTTCTTGTATGAATTTATTAATTTCTATATTTAATTCAAATTCTTTATATCCTTTAAACCAAACCTTAGAAATATCTAATTTGTCAACACACTCTTTAAATGCTGAAAGATTTCTAGCATTCATTATCATTAAAACATTATTCATAGATTTTTTGTATAATGATATAAAATATCTTCAATAATTTCTAAATCATTTTTACCTTGAATACCATCAGGATTCATAAAAAGATGAGGTGCTTCTTCAGTACCAAATCTACCTATATCATACCCTGCATAAAAACGTTCAAAATTTTCTTCTACACTCCAATAACAATCTACAAAATCATATTGTTGATTTTCTTTAAGATAATCATTAGTTATTGAAATTTGACATTCATTTTCTTTCTTAAATTTTTCAAGAACACACATCCAAGTGTGTAAAGTATTTAGATTATCACTATGTAAATTAAAATTAACTAACTTATGACGAGTATCAAATATTTCTGTATGAACTAATTCATCCGTTTTATTATCAACTATTTCAATAAAATAAGGAACTAAACCTTTATAATAATAAGTATAGTAATGATTACTTTTTACAACGTGGGTACCCCATTCAATTAAAAAATCTTTATTATTAATAATTTCTTCTTCAATATAACTACTACCTGCTGAGTTATGAGTCCATTTTAATTTAGATTGGATTTTAGATTTTTTAGTATATGCTCTAATTACAAATTCATTTTCAGAATCTAAATTATCAAATACTGTAATTTTTAATCCTGAAGAATAATCTACATAGAAAGTGTAAGGATATAAATTTTGGGGTTGTGTCATAATTTTAATGTTATTAAACAGCTCTTTTAGTATCGTATGAAATAATGTGGTCTCTACCTGTCCAATTATAACCCATCTCAAATGCTTTTTCTAATGAAATAGGATATTGTTTAATTAATTCTTCCCTATTATCACCAGCAGGCATTAACCATGTTTTATTTTTAGGAATATTCATTTCAACCCTAAATGCCTCAATTTCATCCATTGTAGATTGTGTTCCATCATAAACTGGTTTGTAATGAAAATCAGTATGATAATCTAAAGTTTTACGAATTGCCTCTTTATTTAATCTAAGTTTGTTATGTTGGTCGATCATTTTTTGATCAACGAGTTTACCCATTGGAGTGGTAGCGTCAAGACTAGGTATAGAATTACTAAACTTTGGAGATAAAGATACCAACCCAAATGGAAAATCGGTTTCAATAAAATGACTACCTTCTGTTTCAATGGTTATGCATATACCACGCTCATGAGCAAAGTGAGTTAATTCATTACAAAGGTCAGGAACCATTGTTGGAGAACCTCCTGTTAACATCATTTCAGTAATTTCAGGATTTTCATCATAAATTTTAATAATGTCATTAAATGTAAAAATACCTTTTTCTGGGTGGATACTTGTATACCAACTATCACACCAACCTCCAGCACCAAACCAACATCTATGAGTGCAACCTGTGGTTCTAATAGCAACAGTAGGTCTACCTTGTCTTGATCCTTCACTTTGAATACAAGTGTAAACCTCAAGCACAGGTAATTTTTTATTATAGTCGAGAATGCGACCTGGTTTTTTGTCTTCTTTCATGTTATTCAGCTTCGTAAATTGAACTATTTTTACCGTGTTCAAAGCATTCTACTTTAATCACTTTGCAACGGCCACCATCTGTTTTAGATAATACATCGTTAAATTTATCTGATACTAGTTTAGATAATGATTCACATCCCATTTTATCCATTAAATGAACTTTAGCTAAACCCATTTGTTCCATTGATTGGAAGATATCAGCATATGGATCATCTTTTTCAATTAATAATGTATGGTCCCACATATGGTTCATCCAATCTTTTAATCCATTTCCAACTGGTTGGGATTTAAATCCTCCGAAATCAACAATCCAATTCATATCATCTAATTGTTTATCAATATCAGGTTCGTTTGATGCAAACCATACTTTAAAATAAATTCCATATCCATGGAGTAATTGACAATGAGAGTGTTGTGCTTTCCATTGTCTAATAGCAACTGAGTAGTTGTCAAATGTTTTGGTTGAAATATATCTAGCCATGTTATCCGTTAATAAAATTAAGTACTTCGTTAAAACTTTTTACTCCTGTGAATCTACGAACTTCTTGTCCCTTTTCCACGAGTATTACTGTAGGAATATTTCTTACATTGTATTTTGTAATAATATCTGCTTCGTAATCTACGTTAATTTTATTAACTGGGGTTTGGGAACTTACTTGATCCATAATAGGACCTAATGTTTGGCAAGGTTGACACCAAGCTGCTGTAAAATAAAATAATTGTTTCATTTTTGTGATGTATTTGTTGTACAATAAACTACATGTAGGGGTTGATGTTCTGGGCGATAAGTCCAATCAGGGGATGTATTAGGTACTCCAATTGGTTGCATTGGGTCAAATGGACGGTCAAATGGACCATAAGGAAGTGTTGGATTTGGATATGAAGGAGATGGAGTTGGTTTACCAACTTTATTTAATGCTTCTTCAATAAGCTTAAGAGCACCAACTAATTCATAACTTGGTTCCTGAGTTGATGAGTCAGCAACAAATTCTTTTAATCCTTCTACTGTTTTATATCTTTCATCTTTTACAATAATAGGATTTGTTCTTTTAGCTGTTTCGATTTCCATATCGATAATAGCTTTTACATAAATAATAAATTCTTCTTTTGTCATAATTCTGATTCTTTAATTAATTCTGTTCCTTTTTCTTTTAATAAGTAATGTGTACTATTTACCTCTAAGGGTTTTGCTTGATCCCAATCATTTGAATATACAGGATAACCGCCTTGTAATCCAATATATACTTGACCATCTCTGTTAACAACAACATATGTTTCAGGTTGGATTATTTTGTGACGTTTTCTTATCATACTAATTCTTCTATAATTCCTATTAATTCGGATACTACTAATACTATTACACTTAATGTAATGCTGTAAGGTAATAACAAATATCCAGAAATCCTAACTGCTGACTTAAGAAAGCTAATTAGTTGATGATTTTTTGGATCGGGGAGTTTACTATAATCAATATTTTTATCCTGCATGACTTTCTAATACTTTAGATACTTCTGTTACTACATGTTCCCAAGTTACTTGACCTGTTTCATCTGCATATCCTGCAGGATCAGGACGACCTAATTTAATAAATGCTTCTACACGTTCAACAGACGATGCTGATTTATAATCGGAATACCAGCTATAGGCATTTGTTTCAGGGCGATGATAAATTTTAATTGGTTTGTAAGATGTGTTTGTACGTGAATATACTTCATTAAAGTCTAATCCTAATGTTTTACAACATATTACACCATCTTCTAAAATACCAAATTTATCAGTATGTAAATAAGGAGTATAAAATACTACTTTTTCAGCACCCCAGTTACCTGCTTTAAATGCTTCAAAATCAATATCTCTAAATTCTTGTCTACAATCAAGATAAATAGCATGATCACCTGCATGGATACCCATTGCAATAGCACATTCTGTATTCTTTTGTTCAGCAATAGATAAAGCTACTGCTTGAATAATTGAACTAAATATTTTATTTCTATTAGGTACAACAGTTGCTTTCATGTTTTCTTCAGCATAATGACCTTCAGGAACATCTTCACCACCTGATACTAATGATGAATTTAATAATTGACTTAAACCATCAAGTTTAATTACTTGGTATTTTACATTATAAGGATATTCTACTGTTTTTGATTCTTCGTCTACAATAAATTGTCCATTAATATAATTTACTAATGATTGAGCACGTTCGAGTTCAATGTTGTGTTTTTGACCATAGTCAAATGATAATGCTGTTACTTCGTAGCCATCGGCAAGTAGACGAAGCAGCAAAGTGGAACTATCCATACCTCCACTTAACGATAATACTGCTTGTTTATTCATTTTTTTTTATTTTTTATATTAAATGGGAAGATTCTAGTCTTCCGATTCTTCTCTAAGGTAAGTACTAATTTCACCTTTACTATCTCTAGTTGGTTCAGGAGCGACTATTTTAAAATTAGTACCTTTTAATGTAAAATTCCCACTTTGTTTAAGCATTTTACGAAAAAATAATTCTTGATTTTCACTCCAATTTTCACTTATTGTGATAATTTGTTCTTTATTTAATGATAATCCGTCCGCATATATTTGGACTCCACCTCGAATTGATTGTTTATTTAACATATATTTATTTTTTAAAAAGGTAAATCATCATCTTCATCCGCAGATGATAATACTAATTTTGCTTGTTTTGATTCAAAATATTCTTTTAAAAAATTTTCAGGATAAAGCATTACTTTTCCTGTGTACTTTGGATTTGAGACTTCGCGAGTTTCAAATTTCACTTTAGATTTTGTAGCAGCTGCTGCTACTTCTTTTCCTAATTCATTACCTGCGGGATACCCTAGGTGATCATATAAACTTAACATATTCATAACTTATAAATTATTTATTAAACGAAACATTTCAATATTATTATCAACTAAATCCAAATCAATTAATTCAAAATCAATATTTTGGAATGTATTCATATTTGCTTCAGGTTTTTCTGTTAGGCCTGAGTATTCAATAGCATTGCCATCTAAAGCAGCCATAATAGGATTTGATGTATCAATTGATTCAATACATTCAATACCTTGATACCAACCAAACTCTTGAGGTACCTGACAACCTAATAAATGAACTCGATCATTTGGATGTAATACACCTTGTTTATAAAGTGTTGAAATTACATAAACACGACCTAATGCTTTACCTAAATCTTTATTTGGATGAACGCATATATCATTGTAATAAGACGCTCCATACGAATAAGCAATTTTTTTATATCCCAAATCTTTATAAATTTGAGTACATTCAAAGGCTTCATGTAATGTTTGAGCTTGAACTACGGCTACTGGTGTAGTATTTTTAGGATAAATTGATTTAATCCATTGACGAGCATTTACAACTGATGCTGTTTTATTTTCCCATACATCAGGAACAATAAATTCATCGGGTTCTAATTCGTTAATCCAATGCCATAATCTTTCACTATTATATGCTGAACCTAACTCATGGAGTGAGTTATCCATAATAATGTAACGACCTTCGGATTTTGCTTTTTTAAAATATGCTAAATACTCTTCATTCTCATCTAATAAATGAGGAAGACAATAATCATAATCGTTAAATTCACGACTATAATTTAATAACGAGAACGGAACTTCGTGAGAAACCTTAATTCTTTTTTTCATAACAATTAATTATTTGACATAAATATAATTAAAAAGGATTGTAATTCCAAATTAAATTTATACGTTTAAAAACATTTCTACAAGACAATAAGTTCCAGCTAATATTAAAACTAGCATCCCTATTGCAAAAGCAATTAATGATTTCATTGTTCAACTTTTTTTTCTACGTAAATACAAGTTTCACCTTCTGTGAAACCTTTTTTTCTTAATAAATCAATACTTGTAGGTAAACACCAAGCATATGCTGTGTAACCTTTAAAATGGATTTGAACATACTCCCATCTAGTATCCCATAATTTATTAAAAATTCCTTGGCGTCTGAATTCATCATGGACCCAAGCATCCATGAATTTTATTTTGTTGTCCACTTCAACATGCATAAATATATGCCCAATAGGATGATCAGTTGAACTTAAAGCAATCCACCCATGTAGATTTTGGGCATTTGTTTTAATTTGTATAATTCTAATATCTATCATTTTAAGGTTGCTTCCTAGGACGACCTTTACCTCGTTTAATTCTTAATACATCAGGTACAGTTTCAGTCTTAACTTTTTTAGGACGACCTCTACCTCTCATATCTTTTCTATTTTCAGCAGGGGTTGTTTTAAGGAATTGACATGCATATTCATAAAAACTAAGAATATCTCCAGGCCATTTAAGAAATTCTTCTTCAAGTTCTTCTCTTGTGAGTTGAAATGCTGATGTGAAAGCATCATATAATGCTTCTAAACGTGCTGGTTCTTCTTTCCAGAAATCTTCCATCAAACGTTTATGACGTGCAAAGTCAACAGCACAAATTTCAAGTTGGTAACGAGTCTCATGTTTTGATAAGTCAAGTTTATCTTTTGCTGTATATAATGATAATTGAGCTTGCCAAAAATATGTTGATGGATTAAAATCTCCATTTAAAATACGATCTTTAAGTGATGATCGTTTGCCAAGTGGTATAACTTTATCAGTATGTGTACGCCACCACATAAATCTGTTATAGTTAAGAGGTTGGAGCTTTTTAATATGCCCCATAACAACCTCTCGACTGTGTCTAATATTACCTTCTTTTATAAAACTATACATTGTCAATATTGGCTTCCAATTCCTTCAACTCTTTTTCCATCTTCTCAAGTTTTGCTACTAAAATAGCATGATAGAGTTCTGGATCAATTTGATTAGGATTTTCGGGATGGTATTTCCATACTTCGCCAATTTCGTTGTTTAGATCAATTAAATAATTGATCATGTCTACATGTTGATTGTTAATTTCTTCTTGTGTCATAACTTTTATTTTTTTAATATATGTGAATATACGAACAACCTTTTAAAAAACCAAATTTATAGCGGCTTTCCTAAAAGAATTTTTATGGTTTCTTTGTTATTAATGAAACGAGTATAAGAACCATCATCTTGGATGTCTATTGCTTTTTTACCCATTACTTTTTCAATTGTGTCTTTATCAATTACTACAGGAACCCCTTTAGCAAGTAAAATATCTTTTATTTTACCCGAAACCTCAACATAGTTGCCTGGGGTTTTAAGCATATCTGCTTGTTTATTAATGGATTTTGATTTAGCTATTGATGAGTTATCATGACCCATTGCCGTAATTTTATTACCTGCCCCTTTCTTTTTAGATACAATTACAGCATCAATTTCAGGATCATCGTCTATATCGATTACTTCGTAATCAGAATCACCCTGTGTGCCTGTTACATCATTTGCGCTACTATAATTTAAATTACCGCCAATTGACGCATATGCTGTGTTGATTAGGTCAAAAATATCACCTGAGTATTCTTTGGTTTCTTTTTTGTCTAAATCAGTCCATTGACCTTTAGATAATTCCTCTAATAAAGGATTATTTTTTAAATATGATCTGTAATCAAAATTACTCATAATTAATCGGGATTTGACCAACCTTTATAAAAATCGGCTTGGGCTTTAGATTCGTCTTTTAAACCTTGTTGAAAATAATTAGATATCATTTTAATCGTAGTTAAATCAATCGGTTTTTTCTTTAAACTCATATCAATACTACTTCTTCCTGCTACGCCAGTATTACTATTCGGCTCAACCCCAAATAATTGAGCAATAGGTTGAATAGATCTACGATATCCACCACCATTACTAAATAGGTATTTACCATCTTCAACAGCAATTGTAAATCTTTGAGCAGATCTATCATTATAGAATCTATCACCAGGTTTACTATCTGGGTAGATGTTGAGTCTTATTGTATCACTAGAGTTTTGAGGATCAGGTACAACCATTACCCCTAATATGTCTATTAGTTTTTGTGCTTCTGCTTCTGCCTCTGTTGGATCAACAGCTTCATAAAGTTTACCTTCAGCCAAATATTTTTTTAAATCGAAATTACTCATTATTTTATATATTTGTTATAAATATGTACAAAATTAGTAATCGGTATCCTATGTCCCATACCTTCAACATCTTCAATTACACATTCAATAAAAGCATCATCCAGAATCTCTTTAGTAATCAAAGGATTAATAACATCATCTTCCATACCTAAAATAACAACAGGAGTAAAACCAAGAGTAGGATCTGCATCATTTAATTTATCAAACTCAGGATCAAATGTACGTGAGTGAATAGCAGGATTAAAAGCAACAGTACTAATACCAAAATAATTACCTAATAACAATGCTGTAATCCCACCTATACTAGAACCAATAATAACATCGGGTTTAAAAGCTCGAACCATTTTCAATAACAAATCCTCAATATAAGGATCTGCATAATCAATAGCAGGAGCATAACAATCAGATACCTCTTTAAGGAAGTCAACTTTATCACAAACGTTGGAACTTTCTAAACCGTGTAAATACAAAATTTTCTTTCTCATAACCTTTATTTCTGTATCGTCAATGTACGAACTATTTTTTGGGATTCCAAATCTTCTTTGCGAAGAACTGTTTTGTAATCAAAAATATACTCTTTTAAAGTATTCATTTTTTTCTCAATATCATCGGGATTTGAAAAATAAATCTCGTGTTGGAAATCAGATAAATTACTTGCAATAATCATCAATACCTCTTGAGTATCGGGATAATCTCTTTCAAACCATTTTTTGTTAAATTCTTCTCTTGTCATAACCTTTATTTCTATGTCGTCAATATACGAAAGGGATCTGACACAGCCAAATTTTCTCGCAGAAGTTTTTAAAAATAAGTTATTGTATTGTCGTCGTCTTTTTTATTTTGTTTAGATAGTACTACTGAGATTATGTTTTTTATTTCTTCTAAATCGAAATCCATTTGAGTATCAGCATGATTAAGACCTAAATTTTGTTTTATTCGATGGATTGTATTGTTAAATTGATTTAATTTTTCTGCAGTTTTAGGATCTAAATTAGCTACTTTAGCTTCTTCTTTATCAATTACACCATCATCATTAGTATCAGATTCATTAAACACTTGTTTTAATTCTTCTTCTTCAACTATTCCATCACTATCTAAATCTAAATTTTTAAATTCAATATCCGGTTCTTCATAAAAGAATTTACCTGTTTTAGGGTCTACCATTACTGGGACTCCAGTTTGTTTAGGTTCTTCTGGAATTATTGGGGTTGGATTACCATATTCATCCCATTCTAAATCATCATAGTCTAAAAGATCAGTTAAACTAGCTTCTTCCCATTCTCTTATTTCATCTTCTAGGTCATCATAAGTATCAACTACTTTTCTCATGTCATCTACTTGTTCCTCAAGTGGATATTCTTTTTTAGGACGAATTTGAGCAAAAGCAAAGTTAGCAGCAATTACTAAAGCTATTGCTAATGGGTCAAATACAAAAATAATAACTAATAAAAACCAGTTAATAATTTTATCCATTGGTTGGCCTGTTAATTTAGAAATATACTTAAGAGGACCTAACTCACTTGTAGCTTCACTATTAGTTTTAACTTCTAAAATTTGATTTTCTAAACTAAAGATAGAGTCATTTACTACATCTACTTTTTCTGATAATTTTTCATCGGATTTTGATGCTGATTCAATATTACGGATAGCAGCATTATTTGTTCTAACTACTAAATTACCTTTTCTATCGGTAAATTGTGTTGTTGAACCTTTAGATAAAGTACCTCTTAATTCAGAAAGAGATTGTTTTTCTTTAAGAATATTATCTCGTGAATTTATATAAAGTTGTTTTTTAGTTTCTAAGGCCGCAATCTGTTTATCAATAATTTCTGATTTTGTGGCTGTTGATTGATATGCTGCGGATAAGAAACCATAAATACCAGCTGATGTAATTAATACTAAAACACAAGCTGCTACTGTAAGGTAAATTTTAAGGATTTTATTTAATTTACCCCAATATTGATATAATAAAGAGGCAATTACTAATTTAGCAACCTCTAAAGAAGATGCCATAATTAAAACAGCAAAACTAGCCCCAGCAAATAACATGCTAAGACCAGTTACTGAATAAAATGCTGCTGATAAACTAACCGATAGTGCTGAAAGGGCAATTATGGTAGGTAGTAAGTATTTTTTCATAGTTTATAAATATTTAAATGTATAACCTTTTACGTGGGTTGTTGTTGTTAGTGCTTTTGATGATTTATATCCATTTAAAACATTCCATATTGCTGATTTCTGACATCCAATATATTCAGCGGCTTTTACATTATTGGGAAATTCTCCAACTAAATTACCTTCTTTATCGTACATTAAAATAGGACGGCGTTTAGAATTTCTTACTTTTTCTTTAAATTCTTCTGTATGTTGCCATTTTTTTCTATTAGTACCAAAATTAGCTGGTTTGGGTTTGCTATTTGCTTCGCTTATTTTACGTTTAGATTCTTCAGTGTGTGAACCACACCCACTTCCTCCACGATTAGCATTTAAACCATCTTCAAATGTTTTAAAATAATTAATCCAGTATCTTTCCCTTATTTGTAATAAGTTATTGGCTTGAGAGCGTTCTAGAGTTGAAATATTAACTTCCTCTAACACTTCAAACAAATGAGAATTTTCACCATATTCGATTAGAGATTCTCTTAATTTGATATTACCTTTAAATTGAAGGTTTTTATGGCTTTGAAAACGTTTTTCAATATCTTTAGATAAACCAATATAGGTTTGTCCTTTAGGGTTTGTAATCTTATATATTCCTACCATATGTTTTAATTATACATATATGAAAAATATTCAAGACATGCTTATCCATCACAGGCTTGGCAATCGTCAGCTGTACGTGAACCTAAGTCACCTTTAATAACTGAATCTGTTCGTAGATAATATAATGTTTTAATTCCTAATTTCCAAGCTTCCATATGTACCTGATTAATCCACCTTGGGGAATCAGTTGGGTCAAATGCTAAGTTTAAGGATTGTGTTTGGTCAATATAACGTTGACGTGCAGCTGCTTGTTGTACTAAAGCTAATTGGTTTATTTCTGGGAATGTTAGGAATACTGATTTTTCATCTTCAGCTAAGACATCATTAGATAAATTTTGTACTGAGCCATTATCTGCTAAGATTTGATCCCAAACCTTACTACTATTTTTATCTTTTGATTTTAATAATTTTTCTAATTCAGGATTTTTAACAATAAACGTTCCTTTAGCACCATTAAATACATAAACATTTGCTGGTTGGGGTTCAATACCTGCTGAGCAAGCATTGATACGAGAATTTGATACTGTTGGAGCAATAGCTAATAAGTGAGTATTTCTCATACCTGTATTTTTACACCAAAGTGGTTCTCCATATTCAGCAGCTAATTGACGTGAAGCTGCTTCAGCTTTAACTTTAATATCACTGAAGATAGTATGTGTCCAAGCAGTAGAGGCAATTGAGTTAAATGGTAAATTCTTTTGTTGTAAGAATGTGTGCCAACCCATTACACCTAATCCTAATGCACGACCTTTTTTAGCATGTCTATGTGAACGAATCATAGAATCTTTACCATTTGTTTTAACGATAAATTCTTCCATTACACCATCTAAGAAATAAACTGCTGTTTCAATTACATCTGTGTTTTTCCATTCATCATACTTAGCTAAATTTAATGAACTTAAACAACAAATAAATGAATGCTCTTCATCTGTATGTAATGTGATTTCAGTACAAATATTAGTCATACTGACGTCAAGATTATTCATACGATAAGCTAATGGATTATCTTTGTTAATATTATCCTTAAACATAACATATGGTTCTCCTGTCTCTACACGCGATTTAAGAATTTCTAACCACAGCGACATAGCTTCACTATCACGGTCATTTAAACGCTTCATAAACGCATCATCAACAACTACACATTGATGTAGGTTAAGACATTGTCTATTAGGATCGCCTTTGGGTCTACGGATTTGTAAAAATTCTTTAATATCAACATGATTAATATCTAAATTTACGGATGCTGCTCCTCTACGTACTGAACCTTGGTTTGTTGCAATAATAGTTGAGTCATAAATTTTAGCCCAAGGAACTACTCCTTCGGATTGTCCGTTTCCTGTAATGTTTGATCCTCTACCTCTAATTCTTGAGAGGGAGATTCCAACTCCACCTCCGTAAGAGGTAAGTCGCATAAGTTCTGCGTTCGTAAGGCCAATACCTCTGATTGAATCTGGAGTATCGATGCCAAAGCAACTAATCGGTAATCCTCTGTCTGTCCCCGTGTTCGAGAGTACTGGGCTAGCAAGTCCAATCCATCCATTCCAAATGTATTTAAAGAATTTATTTTCTAAGTCAGGGCGATTTAAACGCATCGCTACAGCGTGTGCTACTCTTCGGTATGCTTTTCTAGGTGTTTCACCTGGTAGTAAGTAACCTTTAGAAATAGTTGATAATGCTACTTCATCAAAATATTCGGGATAATCTTTTCCACGTTCCCACTGCGTATAGTCTACTGATAAATTATTGTCCATTGTTTATTAAAAAATTGATTCGTCCCAAGTTATATGACCTTTTGAATAATTAGTTACACGATTTGCAAAGAAATCAGTATGTTGTTTACCTGCTGATAAGTGATCAAACCATTTCATTCTTTCTACTGCTTTTAAATCTATATTTGAAATAATTGGTTTGTATCCTAAATCTCCTAATTTAGTATTTACTCTATTTTTAATAAAGTGCTCTAAATCATATTGTGAACAACCTTCTAAATCACCAAGCTCATAAATCTTATTAACAAAATCAAGCTCAAGTTTAAGAGAAAGTAATGCTGCTTCATTAATAGCTGCTTCAAGTTCTTGAGTTTTGAGTTTAGGATTTTCTTGAACTAATGTTCTAAATAACCAACATCCAGCTTCGGAGTGGAGAGACTCATCACGAATAGACCATTCAACAATTTGACCAACACCTTTAAGTTTATTACGCATTTTAAAGCTTAATAATACTGCAAATGAAGAGAATAAATTGACACCTTCTGTAAATGCTGAGAAAATTGCTAATGATTTAGCTACTTCGTGCCAATCTGTTTCACCTTGAAAACTATCTCTTACATTCATTAAATTCTGGATTTTGGCCATTGTAGCTTCATCTTCTAGGAATTCATCAAAGTTATCAAGACCTAATGTTTCGTTTAATAATGAATAAGCTTCAGCATGAATTGTTTCAAAGGCACCAAATGTAGTAGCCATCATAATAATTTCAGGTTTACGGAACCATTTTGTTACTAATCCTGACCAATAATCATTTACAACAGTTTCAGTTTGTGCAAATCCTTTTAAAATAGAACCAATAATATTTTTTTCAGTTTTATTTAAATTTGAATTCCAATCTGTTAAATCAGACATCATTGGTACTTCTGTGTGTAACCAGTGTGCTTGTTGTTGTTTAAGCCAGTAATCAGCTGCTTCTTGGTACTCAAATGGTTTGTATACTAACCGGGGTTTTGTAATATTTGTCATAATTTTAATTAGGAATTGAGTTCGAAAAATTTGTTTCTAAGTTCTTTTTTGTCCATGGTATCAATTGTATTAAAGGATTGGAAATTTGATTTTTGGGAAGTTGTTTCTTCCTCATCATCCTCCATACGTTCAGAAACTTCAAAATGGCCTGTTGATGTATCTGCTTTAACATTAAAGCTCATTCCATCCATACCATATCTGTTTTTCATAATGTGAAATCTTCCTGTTCCGTTAACTTTATCTTGACGTTTTCTTGATAAGGATATAGCAACATCAGTAACCATCATTTTATCGTATGATCCTGCTGCTTTATCTCCTTCAATAATATCGTCTTTTGCACCTGCGCGATTTACTTGAGATACAGACCAAACTGGTAATTGTAAGTCTTTAGCAAGTGCTTTAGTGCTAATATAAATATCATCTATCTCATCTTTACGCTCACGGTTTGTTCTTTTTGAACGAAGAAGATCTACATAATCAATAATAATCAAATCTGGTTTAAAATCTTGATCAATACATTTTTTAATGTGTGATTCAATAGTAGAAATTGATGCTTTACCTGGGGAATATTCTTTAATAATTAATTGTCCTTGTAAATCAGCAATTACTTCTTCTACTTTAGATCTATATTTTTGTTCAGAAATTTTATTTACGGGAATATTAGTAAAATAAGCATCATAACGACGACCTACATAATCTTCACCTAATTCTAATGTATAATGTAATACATTGTAACCCATTTTAACAGCATAACCACCTAAAGCAATTAATGTCCAAGATTTACCACCCCCAGGATTACCAAATATTAATCCAAAATCACCATTACCTAAACCACCTTGTAATAAATTACTAAATGCATCCCAAGGGCAAGGTACTACAACTCTATGATCTTCTCTATAACGAGATTCAACTTCCTTATTATACTCATGTCCAACATTTTTGTCTTGACCCGATTTTAATGCGTTATCAATTAGTGAACGGATAGTATCATAATCTCCGGCATTAAGGAAATTAACGCTGCTTAACAACGCTGTTTTTAATTGTTGATTTTTACAAAAATTAGAAAATTCTTCTTCAACATACTTTAAATCTTCATCTGATGATTTATAAGCTTCACGAAGTTGCTCTTTAACGGCTACTTGAAGTACCTCGTTATCAATTTTCTTCAATTCTACTTTCAACACATCCATTGAAGGACAAGTATGGTATTTTTGATAATATTTTAGGATTTCTTTAATAACCCATTTGTGTGCTTGGTTATCAAAATACTCTTCACTAAGAACATCATGGATATTCAATAAGAATTCCTTATGTGTTAATAGTGAGGATAGTACTTTGATTTGAAAACTGATCCCATATTGGGATAAATTGCTTAATGTCATATAACTTCTTATTTAAAACTGCTTAATACTTTAAAAGTGTCTTTAATCCAAAACTCTACATTCTTGATTAAATGGCCTAAACCATCATCGTGGTAAAATCGTAAAAACGTTTCACTATTCAAAGCTAAATTATCTTCTTCGGAAAATTCTCTTAAAAATTCTTTATCATTATCGTCTAATAAAGGTTTTTTAAGGTTCATAATTTTATAATTTTGCTCTAATCTATCTCTTTCAAAAGCGATACGAGCATAAATAACATGTTCCTTATGTTTTTCTTCTGCAATTTGGAAAATGTCATCTAAGGTTAGTATATCAGTAGATAGTTCAGGAAATTTTTTCAATAATCCCTTAGCACCTAAACCTTTTATACCTGCTATTTTATCTGAGTTGTCACCCAGTAACATTTTGTATAGGATAAAGTTATCTGCTAATACACCAAATTTTTCTTTAACTGTGTCTTTAGTATAATATTCTCTTTCTATCGGACGATACACAATAACATTGTCGTTAATCAGTTGTATAAAGTCTTTATCCGATGATACAATGAAACATTTGGAATTATATGTTTTTGGTAAAATATCACTATAATACGCTATAATATCATCTGCTTCTGCTTTATCAATAGCAACCGTTTTAACAGGTAAACATTTTAGATAATGAGCAATTCGAACAATTTGGTTGATCTTAGCATCATCTTCATCTTCTAGGTTTTCAAATACTTCCCAATTTGTAATTCGGGTTAAGTTACGACCTGATTTATACTCGGGGAGTAGGTTCTTCCTATTTGTGGAAGAACCAATTCCATCGAATACTACAAATACTGAAGTAGGTTGTATTTGATTAATTAAGGATCCTAATGAACGCATAAAACCACCTAAACCACCAACATGTGCTCCTTGGGAATTTACAATATTCATCATCGCAAAGTTCCTAAAAAAGAGATTTAATCCATCAATTAAAAGTACTCTATCATACTTGTTAGCTGATACACTGTCATTCTCCTCAACTACACTGTCAAGAAGTTTAAATAGTTCATTTTTCTTCATATTAATCCGGTTCTTGTGTGAAGATATTTTGTGATTCAAATGAATCATTTTCTTCAAAAATATCAAAATCCATACTTCCAAGTATTTTCATCCATTCAGATGCGTGTGCATCTTTATATGTTTTAAGTTCCTTATCAGTATCGTTAATGAATCCGTGTGGAGTCATAATGATTTTTCCTCTTGATTGAACACCATTGATGTGATTTTTATCAATCTGGATGTTGGTTCGTTTAGCAAATTCAACTTGCTTACCATCTTTAATCGCTTTGATTTTAGATGTACCAGCATTTGAAATATTACCAAATGTTACTACAAATGTAGCATCAAACCACATTGCAAATCCACCTTTGTTCATTAACTTTGGTTGACCCATTGGTACTTCGGCTTTTGCTGTCCAAACTTTATTTACACATACTAATGTATTAGTGTAAGGTGAAGACTCTTTACGTGATAATGTCATTTTTTGGTTAACATTATTACCAAATTGTGTGCTCATTGCACCTGCATTCCATTCATTATTATTTTTATTTGAACGAACGGATAATTCACAAGGAACCGAACCGATTGAGTCCCATAAGAACAACAAATCGTAAGGTAAATTGCCTTTTTTCTGTTCATCTAATAAATCAAGAATAAAAGCAGCTACATCTTCAATAGTGTGTAATGTTTCACGGTCAACGTAAATAAAATTACCTTCGTAATTTAGGACTTCACCTGTTGTTTCATCTACAATTTCGTTTACTTGTAACCCCATTTGGGTAGCATGCTCCCAATTCCACTTCATTTCGGTAATAATGAACACAGGTAAAACTTTCATTTTTTGAGCAGACACTGCTGCTTCAATCATTGCAGTTGTCTTACCTGTATCACTATGACCTCTAAGAAGTATAATATGGCCCATAGGAATGCCGGGTACGGATGTTACGTCCTGAAATGCAGGACTAAGAGGGATCCATCTTTGCTCTTTAAATTTTACATTTGAATTAAGCATTTTCTTCTCTTTAAACTTAGTCAAATCGAAATTTGATCTAAGTTCAGAGGATAGAGCAGCCGTAAGCGATTCGCTTTTTTTACTTTTAGCCATAATATTTTTTTAATTAAAAGGGTAAGTCGTCGTCTTCTTCATCAAATAATGAATCAAACTTATCTGCTTTGCTTACTTTAGCAGCTGCTGGGGTTTTGATAGAATAAGTTTTTCCAGTTGATTGTGGAGCTACTTCTTCTTCTTTTTCATCATCGATGATAGCACCTTCTTCATACTCTTCTTCAGGAGTTAAATGTTCTTGAAGTGCTTGCTTCATATCGTCGAATGAATGCTTTTTAAAGACTTCCATTGGGTTAGGTTGGTTTTCCAACAACGCTTCAATTTCAGCTTTATCAGCTGCCAATGCTGTCTCTCTAACTTTAGGCATAATAGTAGTCTTGTTGTAGTTTGTACCTGTTACTTCAGGACCTACTGTTGTTAACGTAATGTCTCGACCGATCATTACATCTGTAAAATCTCCTACGTCCTCATTATCAGCAAGGTTCAAGAAATCCATGTACAACTCTTTACCGAACTGCCATAACTTAACACCTTCTGCTTCTTCGCCACGTACTACTACGGGAACGAAAATACGCATTTTAGGATCAAGTTTTTTAGCCAAGCGCCAGTTTTCTTTGTCACTTGTGCTACGCAATTGTTTTGCGAATTCTACAATAGGATCTTTTTCACCCCAGTTGATTGGAGACACCATAGTGTTTTTACCAATACCGTAATGGAAATACATTTCAGTAAACGGATTCTTCTTATTGTACTTAGATGGTACAACTCGAACAATTTGTTTACCTACAGATGGTTTCCAAAAAACGGATTTTTTCTCTCCACCGCCTTTACCAGCGGATTTTGACTGCATTGCAGACAGTCTGTTTTTCATTTCATTTAAATCCATAACTAATCATTTTATATTTATAACGTGAATATACTAACAATTTAGTGAGATACCAAATTATAGTTCTACAATCTTGTAAACTTTTGTATTCAATTGTTTTAAGTCTCCATTTTGGGTTAGGAGAATACAATTTTGATAGTGTTGCCAATTTACTCTAAAGGCAACATCAACCACTCCACCATTTAATTTTTTAATTAAATCATTTAGGGCGTTAATTGTATATAAGGTGTTGGTTTCTTTTTTCCTATGTACTAGAATAGTATTCACGGGAATATTATTAATATTTCCTTGATCTACATTGTATGTAATAACATATTCATTTGTGCTTTTAACAAAAAGGACAAACATTTTATTATACATTATAGTGTATGTATCTGAAATACTAGAAACCATTTCTTCTAGTACATCTTCTGTAACGAACGTACAAAATAACTTATTGTTCAAATCTTTATAATTTAATTGAGTTTTCTCCCAATAAATATTATGATGATTATTCAAAATCGTAACTGCTTCCATGCTTAACCTTTATTTGTAATTTTTTATTTTTAAAAATGTTTTCTATGTCATTTAATAAATTTTCACTTTCGTCATAATCTAGTAAAAAACTGTCATAAGTATATAATACCAATTTAGTGTTTTTACCTCTTAACAATTTATTTAACTCCGTTAATATACAAACATTCATTGAA
>Ga0208133_1000157_pt1 | contig 26837 bp, 12 predicted proteins | sample ColrivemetaGS535_FD_187595 | JGI IMG/M metagenome (GOLD analysis project Ga0208133, IMG submission 187595) | Estuarine microbial communities from the Columbia River estuary, USA - metaG S.535 (SPAdes) (version 2) | ecosystem: Environmental > Aquatic > Marine > Intertidal zone > Estuary | place... | reverse complement strand
CCAGGTATTGTACTAACTAGTGATAATACACTTAGTGCTCAGGCAAAAGAAAAAACAATACAAAACTGGATCGCAAAATATAATCCAAAAAATGGGGCTCGTCGCCCTATGATTTTAGATAGCGGTCTAAAGCCATCAAATTTACTTAATACTAGTTTTCAGGACATGGACTTTGATAATTCAATTAAATCTCATGATACTAAAATATTAAAGTCAATTGGCGTTCCACCTATTCTTTTAGATGGTGGAAATAATGCTAATATAGCGCCGAATTTACGAATGTTTTACTTAGAAACAGTAATGCCCGTAGTTCGCAAGTATACATCAGCATTAGAAAGATATTTTGGGTATGATGTAGATGCGATAACTTCAAATGTTACTAGTTTACAACCCGAATTAAAAGATATAGCAGCTTATCACTCAAGCCTAGTAAATGGTGGAATTATAACACCTAATGAGGCACGTGAAGAGTTACGCTATGATAAAATTGCAGGTTTAGATCAGATTAGAGTTCCCGCAAATATTGCTGGCTCGGCTGTCAATCCGTCGCAAGGTGGGGCTCCTACTAAAGATAGTACGAGCACTTAAAAAGGAGTCTTATGAATAAGAACAAAGTATTATATCTTAATAGTACTTTTACTAATAAAGCAGCTCCTGCATCCGATGAGCCTAGTGATTCAGTTTATATTGAAGGGTACGCAAGTACCACAGACATAGACAGACAAGGGGACGTAGTTCCTGCCAGCGTTTGGGAAGCAGGAATTAAAAACTACTTGAAAAATCCTATTATTCTTGCACAGCATGACTATAATGATCCAGTGGGTCGAATGGTAGAGCATAGAATAGATAATAAAGGTTTATGGATAAAAGCAAGAATTTCTGCAGCTGCAGAAATTTGCAATTTAGTAAAAGACGAGGTACTAACCGCGTTTAGCGTTGGATTCAGAGTTATGGATGCTGAATATAATGCTGCAACTGAGTTATTTGTAATCAAGCAATTGGAGCTGGTAGAAGTATCAATAGTTTCAGTGCCTGCAAACCAAAACACTCTATTTAGTTTGTCTAAGGCATTTGACGATGCCGATGAGTATAAAATATTTAAACAGCAGTTTGCACCCGAAAGCGAGTCAGCTAAAGGGCTAGAATCCTCTAAGGAAGCAGACGGCACATCACAGAAGGAATGGAAAATGAATCCAGAAGAAATCAAACAAATGGTTGCAGATGCAGCTAAGTCAGCGGTTGAACAAACCACTAAAGCTTTTGCAGATCAAGCCGCTGCACAAGCACAAGCACAAGCAGTTAAAGCAGCTCAAGAAGCTGAAATTGACGCTCGTGTTAAATCAGCAGTTGCAGCAGCAGTAGCCGCAGCAACTCCAGCAGCTCCTGTTGTACAAACAGTTGACACTGGTGCTGAGCGTTTAATGGCTGAAGTTGAAAAGCGTTTCAACGAACAGCAAGAAACAACAAAAGAAGTACTAAGTAGCCTACAATCTGCCCTAGCAGAAAAGTCAGCAGAAATTGCAGCAATGCAAAAATCTAAGATGACTTTTGCAGACAAGACCGATCAAGGTGCTGTTAGTATCGAAGAAAAAACTCATGCAGTTATGTTAGCTTCAGTACTAGGCAAGTCTATCAAAGATACTGACTATGGCCGTGCATTACTAGAGAAGTCTAGCCAAGCCCACGTTCCTGGTGCTACACCATGGGAACTAGAGGTTTCGTTAACTATGGAACAAGCTTTAAAGCGTAAATTAGTAGTAGCTCCGCTATTCCGTCAGATCGCGATGAAGACTAATGTGTTAAGTATTCCTGTTAATCCTGAAGTAGGATCAGCAACTTGGGTTACTGCATATAATCCTACTAATGCCACAACCTTGAACACAACTTCAGGCGGTACAGGTGTATCTCATAAACTAAGCGAAGTTACCTTAAATGCATATAAAATTGCAACAAAAGAGTTCGTAGGTTACGAAGAGGAAGAAGATTCCTTACTAGTATTAATGCCAATGATTCGTGAAGCTATGGTTCGTCGTTGTGCTAAAGCAATTGACAGCGCCCTATTAGTTGGTGATGGTTCTACTGTTCCAATTAGTGGTTTAGCTAATCGCGCAGGTGCTTCGGCAACTGCTCAACAAAACGCAGTTGCTACTACAATCAATTTAGCTAAACTACGTGCTCTACGTGCCTCTTTAGGTAACTATGGTCTCGATCCAGCCGAAGTAGCATATATTGTTAACAACGAAACATACTACGATTTAATGGAAGCAACTGAATTCATGACAATGGAAAAAGTAGGCCCATTAGCTACTGTTCTAACAGGTCAAGTAGGTTTCATTAGTGGTTCCCCAGTTATTGCCTCTGGTGAAATGCCTGCTAGACCAGCAACTGGTTCGGCAGCAACTACAGCCGGTGTATCTGGACTAACTAACGTAGCTGCTATTGCAGTTTACCTCCCTAACTTCCTAATGGGAAGTCAGCGCGGTCTACGTGTTGATACACAAGAACTAGCAGCTGAACAAGCTCGTGTGATGGTGGCTTCAATGCGTGTTGGTATGGCACAAGTCAGTGCTAGCGTTGGCGTTTCTGCCCTACGTTACATTGGTTAATCTATTGAGTTAGATAAAGACAGGACTTCGGTCCTGTCTTTTACATGCCTCGCTAGTCGGAGTATGTAAAAGACAAGAGGAATAAATATGGCTAATGATTTAGTATCCAGAGCAGAATATAAAGACTATGCCGGTATATCTAGTACCACACAGGATGATCAAATAGATTTTTTAATACCTAAAATTTCAAGTGCTGTAAGAATTTTTTGCAGAAATCCACTATTAGACTCTCAAGAATCTATTGCTGAAATATTTGAAGGCGGAAATTCAGTACTAATCCCATCAAGTGGTCCTGTAGTAGCAGTTTCTTCACTTAGTTATTCTCAGGATTATGGTAAGACTTGGGAAGCGTTAACGCAGTACGAAGACTGGATCTACGTACAAAAAGAACAAGTTGTAAAATGTATTTTCAGCTCAGTATTTCCACTAAGACCCGCAGGTTATAAATTAACCTATGTAGCAGGAAACGACGGTTGCCCAGACGGTTTAAAACTAGGTGTTTTAGAATTCATACACTATTATATGCGCCACGAAGGTGCAGTACATTCTAACTCCGCGCCTGGCGGTGCAGGTACTCAAATCGAATACATTACAAACAGCAAGCTACCCGCATCAATCCAACGTATTTTTGATCAGTATGCCCTGACGGTAAATTAATATGAGTACTCCAGAGGCTAAAAAAACTATTGAAAAGATGATAACACAGGTTCTAGAAGCTAAAAGTCCTAGAACTAAACTTGATGAAACATTTCATGTACTAGACTTAAGTTATGATCATTTATTAAAATTTAATAAACTTGAAGACGAACAATTAGCTAAAGAGTCATATGTAGAATTTATAATAGCTGTAGAACAATTAACTAAAAAGGCCTATTCTTTAGATGCAGCTATTGCAGCCAGTAGAAATAATAAAAATATTGGTCCTCAGTTTATAGAAGGCGTAGCTCTACTAATATGTTTAAATTTTGGTGCAGCAAGAAGAATAATTACACAAGTATCACACTCTATTCCAGATAATGAATATTTTGGAATATCCTATAGGGAAAAAACTTTAACAGGAACAAAGTACGCTTATAAATTAGAAGAAGGAAGTTCTTTAATAGGTCTGAAAGGCAAAAGCTTTTTACTAGACAACGGTAGAGTTGGAACAGTAACAGAACTAAATACTGGAAAACGTACTAAATTTGAATTAGTTGAAAATACAAATTTAGGTCCCTATACTCATGTACTTGTACCCTTGCCACCTCCTAATGATTCAGCATTTAAATTAGAGACCATATCCGATCATAGAGGTGCACAACTTGCTAATACTGATGGTACTGTTACCCTAGGTAGTAATAAAGATTCTACGATTGGACCAATAGGTGATTTTCCAAAACTTAAACGTGAATGGTTATCAAAGCTAGATATAGGACACTTATTTAAAAAAAATACTCGAGGAGGCCGTACCCCTTTAGGAGATAGATTACAGAAAGCTTTAGTATATAAAAATTTAAGTAGCTCTGCTAGAGATATAGTACAGAAATACATAAATAAATTAGATAAAGCACATGGTGAGGTTACTTATGTATTTCATAACACAGCGCCGGATAGTACTACTAAACTTGCAAAAACTGTAGGTATAGTTGTATTATCTGTTCAATTCTTTGAATTGAATAACGCTTTAGCGGCAGATGAGGCAAAAATTAAACGTGAAATAACTGAAGAGTTTAAAAATATTGCTGCAAATCTTAAAGGTAGTAATACTATTATTGAAGATATTGTAGAGAATACTAGAAATAAAATAGTTAGTGCATTAAGTGGTAAAGTAAAAGTACTAAAGAAACATAGCCCTGTAAAGGGTAGTGTTCCTATGAGAGATAAAACATTACCGAAACCTACAAATACTGAAGTTAAAGGAACAAGTAAAAATAAAATTAGTTCCAATAAAACAATTGTTAAAGTAGTAAAAGAATCTACAAATATTTCAACAAATACAGTTAATTTAACCTCCTTACAGTCACTTATAAACCAGCACTTACAAAACGTAATCTCTGCGAATATGGGTAGTGGTACTGAGAAAAGAATTCTAAATTACAGAACCGGACGCTTCGCAGCGTCGGCTAAAGTAGAATCAATGAGTCAGAGTAGGCAAGGGATGATTACAGCTTTTTATAGCTATATGAAAAATCCCTATCAAACATTTGAACCAGGATTTAAACAGGGAAGTCCTAAAACACGAGACCCTAAACTGCTAATATCGCAGTCAATCAGAGAAATCGCTGCCACAAAGGTAGGTAATCAACTAAGAGCACAGGCAATATGAGTCGTAGAACATCAATACTTACCGCCCTAGCAGATAGGTTTAAAACTTTGCTAGACGGTATTACCTATCCCTCAAATGTTTATAGTAATGCCTACCCCAAATTAAAATTCTGGGATGAAGTCAACGACTTTCCCTCAATTTATATGAGTCCAGGCAGCGAACAACGCCAGTATGAATTAGCAGGCTTTGCTTGGGGCTTTTTAAATGTAAGCATAAAAGCTTACACCCGTGGTGAAGATGCTCAAATGCAGCTAGAACAGTTGCTAGAGGACATAGAAACCGTAGTAGACCAGAATAGGTCCGTAGTCTACGACACCACAAGAAACTATGAAACTACTGAGATTTTAGTAGTTTCAATAACAACTGATGAAGGGCTATTAGCTCCTTATGCCGTAGGTGAAATAAACTTACAGGTTAGATATCAGATAATGTAACCAGTATCAGAGGCATGAACACAGATAAATATCTAGTCTAGTACCAAGATACTAAATAAAAAGGAAATAAAATGGCATTAAATCTAGTACGTAATAGTAGAGTATTCTTTACTACTAACGTGGACACTTACGGAGTAGTCCAAACATCCGGTTTTACCGCTGCTAATACACAAGAATTACAAGTTCTTGACGGCTTTACATTTACACAAGCAACCAACCAAGATACAATTACAGTATCTGAAGCAGGTTCTGCACCTATTCGTGGACAACGTTCATTCAATACAAGTTTAGCTCCTGTAGACTTTTCAATGAGTACGTATATTCGTCCTGCTAATGCGACTACTTCGATTACTGCTGAAGAAGCCGTACTATGGAACGCCTTACTAGGAGTTAACGCAATTAGTACTGCTAATACTCTTACAATTGCTGCTAGCGGTGTTACAGCTGCCTATGCATTTGCTGCAGGTGTTGGTACAGTTACCCTAACCGGTACCTTTACTACTACAAGTTTAGCAGTAGGCGACGCAGTAATTATTAGTGGACTTAGTCATGCAACCGATGCATCTATCTTAAATTCTGCTGGTGTTATTAAGACTTTAACTGGTAGTTCAATTACTATTGAATTAACAAACCCAAAAGCTGCTGGTGCTGCAATCACTGCAATTACTGCTGCTGGTCCTGTTAAATTATATAAGTCAGCATGGGCACCTGTTGCCACTACTTACTCCTATGTAAGCAGTGCTGGATCAAACTTTAACCAACTACAAAAGTTTGGTATGATTTTCATTGTTGATAGCGTTACCTACGTTGTTGATAACTGCGCCCTAAATCAAGCTGTAGTTGACTTTGGTCTTGACGGTATTGCCACAATTGCTTGGTCAGGTATGGGAACTGCCCTTTCTGATAAGTCGGCAACAATTGGTTTAGCTGCAGCACTTAATACACTAACTGCTACAGGTGGTGGTGCTCAATATACTGCTAGAAATCTTACTGCACCATTCATTACTAATAAGCTAAGCACTGTTAGCCTGAGTTTAGTTAATGCAATCGGTAGTGCAGCAGCAGGTACATCATATGCTATAGCCCTAACAGGTGGTTCTATTACTATTAATAATAATATTGCCTACATTACTCCTGCTAATCTTGGTGTTGTTAATGTTCCTTTCACTTACTATACTGCTACTCGCGCCGTAACAGGCACTATGAGTGCATATATGAAAACTGGTGTAGGTGTACAAAGCACTGGACAATTATTAGCTGACATGCTTGCAGCAGCGTCTAGTAGTACTGAACCTATGGCTACACTAAGCATATCTATCGGTGGTGCCTCAAACGCAACTAGGGTTGTTATTGATATGCCTTCCGCTGTATTTAGTATTCCTACAATTGACGTTCAAGCAGTTGTATCTACAACCATTAACTTCACTGCTGAAGGATCTACGCCTTCTGCTACTGCAAATGGGAATACTTTTGCACTTGATAAGAACAACGATATCGCAATTCGTTACTTCTCGGCTTAATTTTTCTTGGTAGAGGGTTGATCTCCTCTACCCTTTTTTCTCGTCTATTATAATAAAAGGACAATTTAATGGCAACACAAAATGCAGCTCTCAGCCTGAAATCACTATTAGTACCCTCTAAAGCGGTCGAAGTAGATTACCCAGGCTTAAATGGCTTCAAGATTAACGCAGTCTTTCTTTCTCGCGAAACATTAGTAGGTATTCGTAAGAAGTCAACTAAGACAACTTTCAAGAATCGTCAACCAGTTGAAGAACTTGATGACAAACTATTCTTGCAGTTATATGTTAATGCATGTATTAAAGGATGGTCAGGTCTTAAACTATCTTACCTAGAACAGTTAGCTCCAGTAGACTTAACAGGACAGAATCCTGATGATGAACTGGCCTATGACCAAGACAATGCATTATTCCTAATGCAATCATCTGCCAATTTCGATGCCTTTATTTCAGAGACAGTAACTGAGCTCTCAAATTTCACGAAGACCAGTACCTTGAATTAAATCGCCAATTAGAGTCCTACTTTTCAAATGGTACTGTCTCAATGACTAAAGATGACTACTTTGAGATGTGTGAAGCCTTAGGCTCAGAGCCCCTAGATTCAGAGATTCCCGTTGAATACGAGGATTTCTGTTTAGATGTTCAAGAAGCTTTAGGAGTTTATCAAAAACTGCGAGACGAGTGGGATACAATGAACGGCGTATACTTAGGTAAAAATTATGTAGGATTAGTAGATATACTAGAACTACTAGAGGTACCGGTCGAAGATAGAAGAACCCAGTTTGAGTTAATAGGAATTATTGATAGGCATAGGTCAAAAGCCATTGCCGATGCAAGACCGAAAACAAAATAGATAACCCCTGTATTGAGAGATACAGGGGTTTTTTTATGAGCGAAAAAAATTTACTTATTGACTTCTACTTCCGTAAATGGTATAATTGGGGCTGTAAATATTAAGACGTAAAATTTTACGTTTATAGAATAAGGAAAACCTATGCAAGAAACCATTAATATAGGTATTAATGTAGCGGATAATGGTACTACAACTGCAGCAAATAAAAGAGCAGAGCAGTTAAGAACTACGCTTGAAGGAGCGGCTCAAGCAGCTGCTTCTATACGTGTACCCACAGCTACTGCGGCAGCTCGTGAAGGTGTAGCTAGAAGTCAGCCTAGTACTATGAGCCAAAGTGCTTCAGCAAGTCAGCCAAAATCAGCAGCTTATAGGGCTGCTAGTGGGCCAGGCAATACTGCTAGTGATACTAACCTAAGTCGTGGACTTGCCGGACAAACTGGTGCAAGTGGAAGAGATTTTGCAGCACAGGCTCAAGGCTTGGGCGGGCTTGTTCACGTCTATGCAACTTTTGCTGCTAACTTATTTGCTGTAAGTGCAGCATTTAATGCACTTTCTAAAGCCGCTGATATCTCAAATATTGTAAAGGGTTTAGATCAACTAGGTGCTGTAAGTGGTAGAAGTCTGGGTGGATTAGCAAAACAAATGGTATTAGTTACTGGTGGTGCAATATCGATGCAGCAAGCTATGACTTCTACAGCACTAGCAACTGCTGGTGGATTAAGCAGTGCTAATATCTTGAGAATGACAGAAGTAGCTAAAAAGGCCTCCTTAGCTTTAGGTAGAGATATGCCTGATTCAATGGATCGTTTAACAAAAGGTATTGTTAAGGTTCAACCTGAATTATTAGACGAATTAGGTATTATGGCTCGCGTTATACCTGCTCATCAAGCGTATGCTAAAGCATTAGGAAAATCTACTACAGAATTAACTGATTTTGAAAAACGTCAAGCTTTTGCTAATGCAGTACTTGATGAAGGCGAACGTAAATTTGGACAGATTAAACTTGACTCCAACCCTTACTCTAAACTATCTGCAAGTGTACAAAATATAGTACAAAGTTTCTTAGAATTAATCAATACTCCTGTAGGAGCTTTTATATCAGTACTTGCAGACAATAGTGCACTATTAGCACTAGCTTTAGCAGCTGTAGGAAAAACATTATTAAATATGGCTATACCGGGGCTAACTGCTTATAAGATAAGCATGGTAGATTTAGCTAAAAAATCAAAAGATTATGCTACTACTACTAGAGCTGCCTCCAATCAAGAGGTATCAGATTTAGAAGCTATGCTTGGTGAGAAAGATAGTGCCGCCTCTGCCGCCGCTGAAAAAGCGTATCAAACAGCTTATAATAGTAAAAGAAAAATTAGACAACTAGATGAAGGGGTAGTAGGAAAAGAAGTTGCAGCTATTGCAAAGAAAAGTCCTTTTGACCTAACTCCTGGTGAAATAGCTACAATAAAGAGCAAGCAAAAAGAACTAGCTAGTAGTTCATTAGATATTGAACAACAACACTCTAAAGAATTAGGTAATCTATATAATAGTATTGAAAAAGCTAAAGTTAAAAGTGGTAAAATTGGCCAAGCTGCATCCGATGATTCTGCTGCTAAAGATGTAGAAAATACTAAGCAACTAGCTGCTCTTAAAGATAGAACTAATAGTATAAATCAAAGGTATCACCTAGATAATATTAAAGCAATAACTGCAGAAACTCAAGCAACTAAAGGTATGATAGCTGCTTTAACTAGTATGAATGCACAGCTAGCTGCTGCTCAAGGCGGAATACTCGGTAGAGGAAAGCTAACTATTGGTACTGGCACTTATGATAAACAAGGTAAAGAAGTTACTGAGCAAATAAGTAAACTTAATGCTCTACAAAGAGTGAATGAAACTGTAGCAGGCAGTTATGGTATTATAAAAACTCAAGCTAGTAGTGCTTTAAGTAAGATCTCTACTTTTATTGGAAAATACGGTGAAATTGGTGCTATAATTGCATTTGTTGTAGCTAGTGTTGATCTTCTGGTCGATACTCTAAGTTCTAATGGTAAAGAGGCTAAGGTAACTAGATCCTCATTTGAGAATTTGACTGCAGCTTCAGAAATGTTAAACAATGTAATGAAAGATTTAGAGGATAGAGATCCTCTTTATAAAATATCTACAGCAGCAATGAGTGCAAAAGCTAATGCAATTTTAGAAGTTAGTGACGCTTCTGCTAAAGCTGTTAAAGCACTTATAGCAGAAAATGCTGCTGCAAGTGATTTAGATAAATTTTTTGATACTACAGCAGTAGCAGTAGGGTTTGGTTTATTGAGAAGTTCCTCTAAAGCATTATCAATAAGTGTATCTGAAGCTTTTAAATTAGCTACACCAGGTGAGGAAACAACAAAAGCATTAAGAGAAATTAAAGAATTAACAGGGGTTGATCCAACAGATCAAAAAGCGTTTAGAGAATATTTGAATGATACACCAGAGAAGTTTTTAGAAATTGCTCCAAAAGTTACTACTATTATGCAGCAACTAGGTGTAGATTTAAGTAATACGGCATCAAAAGGAAAAGAACTTGATGACTCCTTTAAAATTGCTGGAGATACATTTACTGCAATTTTAACTAGCATGCAACCTTCAGATGATTTAGCTAAATTAGGATTTCAATCTATAGATGTTTCTCAGAAAATGGCTAAAGCTTTCAAAGATCCTACTACTGCTTTAAGTAAGTTAGTAGAAATATCCGGAGATACCGCTAAGTTAAGATTTTTTGATCCTGAAGCAGCAAGTGAATTATATAAAGCCAGTCCTAAAATTAAAGAAATGGCAGCAGACATTTCCACCTATACAAGTGCATTAGACAGACTAAAAAATGAAGAAGAAGCCTTAAAAGCAAAAAGAGCTGATACTAAATTTGGCGTTTATCAGATTCAGTTTGATAAAGAGATAGGGGATAATCAAAAACAACAAAAAGATCTAATAAATCTTATTGATCCCTTAAAAATTAAAATACAACCTTATATAGATAAAATTAATAAAGAGCAAGAGGCTGTATTTGCCAGAGGATCACAAAAAGTAGCAGATAGTATAGGTATAGCTTTTGAAAAAGCAAAAATTACTGAAGCTAAAGCTAAAGCTGCGGGATTAGGAGATACTGCTGAGGGTATAAAAACAAGAGCGGCCTTAGAGATACAAAGTATTGGATTACAAATTCGTGAACTAGATGCTAAAGCTAGCTTATCCAAAGTAATGGATAATTTAAGAATTGCCGAAGAGGAGAATACTTTAGTTAATCAACAAATTCTTTTAGAGACTATTCAAGAAAGAAATAGAAAAGGCGGTAGAACGCCTACAGAAGCTAACATAAAGCAAGAACAAAAGATGGATAGCGATATAACTAATCGTAGAGTTGGTATAGAAATGTCCAAAGAGATGGGTGACTATACTTTTGACCAATTGAATCAGATTATACAAAAATTTGGTGTGGGTGACCGTAGCGTCGGTCAGGCCAGATTTGAGGCAGCTAAAATATTGCAACCAGGTGCCGCAATAACTGCAGGTGCAGCGGCTAGTAAAGCAGAACTTATGAGTCAGCAGAAATCTATATCTACAGGTGCCCAGTTTAGTCTGATGGATGATGCTCTTAAAGTAGAAAAAGATTTAGCAGCTACTCAACTAGAACGACTACTTACTCAACAACAAAGTCTAGATATTACAATAAAAAATTCTTTGTTTTTAAGTAAAAGTGCAATGAAAGAAAAAGAAAGAATAGCTGAAGCCATAGCTTTAAATAAGGAAGCTTCTGAGTATTTAGATATTCAACAAGAAATTAAAAAAGCAATACTAGGAGGATCTGACATAAGAGACCCTAAAAGTGCGGCTTCTGAACTTACCACCAAACTTAATAATAAAGCGGAAAGAGATGCACAGGCTTTAGCTAAGCGCAAGGCTGGATATGCGGAAGAAAGCTTAGCGGGAAAAAAAGCTGAAGCAGATTTTGATCAAAAAATAATAGATATTAGAACTTCTCGTCTTTCTATATTAGCTAGTGGAGAACTAACCGTACTTGAAAATAGATTAAATTTATCAAAAGAATTAGGGCTACTTACTGAGGAAGAAATTGCAAAACAAACTAGCTCTTTATTGGTCTCTCGCGAAAAAGAAAGATCAATAGATGCGATAAATGCGTTAGAGTCTGCCAAACAATTAGAAATTAATGACTATGAAAAGAGAAGCAAAGACTTAGCCAACGCTAGTCGAGAAGACAAAAAAGCTTTGAATGATTTACATAATGAAACTATTCTAAAATTAGATGCCTCTCTTAAAGTAGAAAAACAGATAACTTCTAGTAAACTATATGATTTGGGCGTACAAAAAAATATAAATACTCTTAATGGTAAGTTAGCTGATAAAATAAAAATTCAGGAACACGAAAGAGCTCTTTCGCAAGATATATTTGATATATCTACTACAAGATTAGACCTAGAACAACAACTTCTACAAAATCAAAAGGAATTAAATACTGTAAGCCAAGAATTCTATATTAATAGAAAAGCCGATATAGACTTATCAAAGTTACAGCTATCTAGTAATTTAGCTTTATTAGATTCAACTCTTGCAATTGAAAATGCCCAAGAAAAAGCTCGTATTGCCAACTTTGCAGCTTCTTTGATGACCCCTAATTTTAAAGGACCCGAAGGTGCAGGGGCTCAGGAAATGCCACTAACTGAGGAACAAAAAGCAACTCAAAGAGTTCTAGAACTATTAAATAGCAAACGTAGTGTGTTATTAGAACAAGCCGCAATTTCTGAAAAATTAATTGAATCAAGCAGAGCACAAGGGTTAGAATTAGAAAGACAAAATAAACTATTAAAAGATCAGGAAAGTTTAGCCTCTAACCTAACTGCTATATTTGGCGATATGGGTACAGCCTTAGGCGAAGTTGTAAAAGGTATGTACGCATCTGTAAAAGCTCAAGAAGATCTAGTTAAACAGAAACAGGCAGAAATAGATGCTGCAATGAGTGTCGGGCCTATGGACCCTAAACAAAAATATGCTATAGATGCTAAGTATAGAGACCTAAGTACTAAAGAAGAACTAAGTAGTATATCAACAATATCTGCAAACTCTAAAAAACTAGTAGATCAAAAAAGTGTAGCATATAGACTTCTTGATAACTTAGAAAAAACCTCTAATGCAATAAAACTAGGTTTACAACTTAAAACAATGGCTGCCGAGGCCTTTAATTTAGGTAAAAGTTTTCTCTTACATACGAGGATACTACAAGCTGAAGTAGCTGCTACAGGTGCTGCTCAAACCGCAATTGTAGCAGAAAACACAGTAGGAGCAGCAGGTACTACGGTGGCTAATACACCAGCTATACTATCCTCATTTGCTACTATGGGCCCAGTAGGTTATGCAATTGGTGCAGCTTTAGTAGCTTCATTACTGGCTATGGTAGGCGGAGGTGGTTCAGCGCCTCCTAGTGTTGACATGACCGGCAAAACCTCTGCAGAAAAACAAGCTAGTGCAGGTACTGGTGGAGTATTTGGAGATGACTCAGCTAAATCAGAATCTATAGCTAAATCTATGGAAATATTAGCGAGTAATTCTATAGAAGGGTTAGACTATGACGACAAGCTATTAAAAGCGTTTAGTAAATTAGCCGATTCTTTAAGCGTAACTTCACAAGCTATTTATAATATTCCAGGATTACGAAAAGGTGGAACTACATTTGGAACACAACCAGGTACTGAAACAACTAGTAAGGGTGGATTATTTGGTAGTGGATTCTTAAATAGCGTATTTGGTGGAGCAACCACTGCTAATACTAGTATTGCTGGAGCAGGTATTAATGTAAATGGTAGCCTACAAAATCTTATTGATGAGACTGAAGGTAGTATTACTGCTTATAAAGATGTACTTACACAATTTCATAGGGATGGCGGATGGTTTGGTAGTGATCAAGATTGGACAACGCTTAGCAGACAAGCTGTTGCTGTTGGAGCTGAAGTACGTAAAGGATTATCAGACGTATTTAAAAATGCTAAAGAAGTATTTACAGAAGTAGGTGCTACGGCAGGTGTAGGAACAGATGCTATAAATCAGGCTTTTAAATCCATAAATTTTAGTGGTATTCAGGGCGATATTGATACTATGGGCTTAACAGGTCAAGCAGCCCTTGATCAATTAAATGCTGTAGTAGGTGCTAAACTAGACGAAACTGCTCACTTACTATTTGGTGGATTTGACAAGTTTAAGAAATTTGGCGAAGGATATCTAGAAACAGTAGTTAGAGTAACAGATGGCAATAAAAAAGTAGATCAAGCTTTAAGATCTGTTGGTAATAGCTTTAATATAATAGGTAAATTTGATATATCAGAAGCTATGATTAAAGCTGCCGGCGGACTTGAAAAGTTTATGGAACAGTCCTCATTTTTTAAAGATGCCTTCTTAACAGATGCTCAAAGACTTGCACCCGTACAGGAAAGTGTAAGTAAGCAGTTAACTAAACTAAGTATTAACACTAATATTAGTCGCGAGGAGTTTGCAAAATTAGTTAATGCACAGGACTTAAGTACAGATGCCGGACAAAAAATGTATCAAAGCTTAATGGACTTAGCTCCTGGACTTGATACAGTACTTAAAGCCTCAGAAGCAGCTAAAGCTTTAGCTGATTCAGCCTTAGATCTAGAAATAAAGATATATCAATTAAAGGGAAGTAACGAGGCTCTAAACTTAACTAGACAGAAGGAATTAGACGCGATGGACGCTGCTCTAAGACCTCGTCAAAGATATCTTAATGCCTTAACAGATGAGATTGCACTTCGTGATAAACTTAAGTCTGCTTATGATACTACAAATAATTCACTAACATCATCAATTAAATCCTTACAAGACTATAAAACTGCACTACTTGGTGGAAGTTCTTCTACCATGTCTCCTGCAGAAAAGTATGCACAATCTAAAGCAATATTTGAACAAACATCTGCTGCTGCTAAAGCAACAATTACTACTTCAAGTTCTACAGCAGAAATAAAAACTAGAGATGACGCCGTAGCCAATCTATCAAAAGCATCTGATAGTTTCTTAGCAAACTCTAAGGTTATGAATGCGTCTGGTACCCAGTATGCTGCGGACTTTGCCGCAGTTGGTACAGCTATAGACGCTACTAGTAGTATACTAACTACACAGCAAACAGAAGTGCAAGAACAGCTAGGTTTCCTAGATAAGATTGCAGCGGCAACAGATACAACAGCCCAACTACTAGAAAAGTATTTAACAGCAGTAGGAGTAACCACTATAGCTCAAGCTTCAGCAACTGCTTCAGGCTCTACGGCTGCAGGTGTTCCCTATGCTAAGTATGCCGCTGGAGGTTTAGCCTCTGGAATGTCCTTAGTAGGTGAGCAAGGACCTGAGCTAGTAGACTTTGTTAACCCCGGAAGAGTTTACTCTAACGCAGACAGTAAGAATCTATTTAACAATGACGCCTTAATCGCAGAAGTTAAAGCCTTAAGAGAAGAAGTAACAAAGTTACGTGAAGATCAAAAGGAACAAACAGGACACTTAATCGCAACAACATTTACAGCAAATGCAAGAAATGCAGAAGCCATTAATAATGGTAACGTACAAGCATTAAATCAACAAAACTGGAAAGCCCGTTCTGGGGTAACCGTAGTTTAAGGAAAGCCCGCTTTATGCGGGCTTTTTTATCCCTAATAAAAATTATGCTTGACTTATTTTAGCTAATCAAGTATAATAGGGTAAATTGATCTTGGGAGATTTTATGAGTAATGTAACTCAAGCGTGGTTAGCAGATCCTACCCACATACTAGGCTTATTAGTAGAAATTACTGCAAAAAATGTCTCTACTGCAACGGAGACGACATTTTACCTATCTAACATTGGCTATACTACAACTAGTGCTGATGCAACATATTTACCAATTATTAGTGGCAATATACAGACAACTGAATCTCTTACCCTTGATGGAAGCCTGTCAATGAGTTTTGGTGATATAAAGATAGCTAACTACAATGGTGACTTAGATGACTGGCTAGATAGAACTAAGTATATTTGGGATAGCAGAGCTGTCAAAGTTTACCTAGGTGATCCAACATGGGAGGCAGCTACCTTAGCAGATGTACGTACTGTATTCGAGAAAGTATTTGATGGTATTATTGAGGACGTAGACTCAAGCGAGCGTGAGTTTATCAATGTTAAAGTACGCGATAAGTTAAATCGTCTTAATTATCCAATAAGTGATAATAAGCTTGGAACCTATGGTACTTGGGCAAATGGGCAGACAAATCAAGATACCTTACGACCACTTGTGTTTGGTGAAGTGTTTAACTCGTCACCAGTACTAGTAGATCCTGCGTACTTAGAGTATATGTTTAATGATGGTGTTAGTGAGTTAGCAATTGAAATACGTGATAATGGAGTACCTATTTATACTGATGTTACAGTTTATGGTACTACAGTAACCTCAACAGCCGCAACTACAAACTATATTACCTGTGCTAGTACGCAAAATTTATCTGTTGGGATGTCCATTATATTTGATACGTCAATTGGTGGTATTGTAGCAGGTACAACCTACTATGTAAAAACTATAGTAAATTCAACTGCTTTTAGTATTTCTCAATTACCAGACGGTAATACCCTTGTTTTAACTACTGCAACTGCTTCAGGTACTATACGAGTACGTAATATTAATAGACCTGATAGAGCTATAGTAAATTTAACTACTGGTAAGTTTACCTTAAAGTCTCCACCTGAGGGTACTGTTACCATGAGTTTACAGGGATTGAAGAATTCTGTAGATTTAAGTGAAACTGGAACTGCTGGACTATTGTCAACCTATACTAATAATATAGCGAATATAATCACACTTATAGTTACCCAGTATGGACAAGTTAGTAATAGATTAACTTCCTCTGATTTAGACCTAGTTAACCTAAGAGCATTTGTTGCGGCTAATACTGCCGCTGTAGGTATTGTACTTAAAGATAGAGTAAATGTACTGGAAGTCTGCCAGAAACTTGCCCGTAGTGCTAATGCACAACTTTTCTTTAATAGACTAGGGTTATTGCAATTATTGCAGCTAGGCACCTATACTTCAGACTCAGTAATGAGTATTACTGATGGGGATATCCTACATCACAGTTTACACATATCTAATAAGACTAAAATAGTAGCAGCTACCAAGGTTGGTTATGCGCTTAACTATACTCCTCAAACAGCGTTAGCTGGTAGTATACCTGCTGATAGTAACTACATGTTTAATGATGAGTGGTACTCAAAAACTGTTACAGATACAGCCGTAGAGTCAACCTATAGATTAGATAGTACTCCTGTACAAACAGACACTAGTTTAATTAGTGGATCGGATGCTAGTGCCTTAGCTACTACTTTGAATAACTATTTTAAAGTACCACATACAGTATACGCTTTTACTGGTACAGCCAAACTACTATATTTAAAGTTAGGTCAGCAAGTTACACTAACACATAATAGATTTGGATTAAGTGCTGGTAAAACTGGACAAGTAATAACCCTTAGCCCTAATTGGGCAGATGGTACAATTAATGTAGAGGTAATTATTTAATGACAGCACCTATTTTAAATGATAGAGACCTAGCCCTACAAGCTGCTAAGTATAGATCAAAACAAACTAATCTTCTTATTACTGGTACTGCGTCCGCATTCTTAGCAAGTAAGAATAGTATTACAATTCTTCCTGCTACTATTGTTTTAACTGCCACCCCCTCTGGATCAGTATTTTCAGGCAGCGCTGTTTATACTTGGTCATATGCACTAAGTAGTGCCCCTAGTACCTTTATTACTTTAGGTACAGGAAAAACGTGGACCCTAAACAATAGCGATTCATGGGTTAAGAACGCCTCAGTACAGTACAGATGTATAATTTCAGAAAACCTACTTGATGACGCATATGGCTACTATACTGTAACTTATAGCTCAGAAGGTGCAGAGTCTAATTTCATTACACTAAGTAGAACTAATGTATTAGTAACCTGTGATGCTAATGGTTTACCCCTCTCCTTTAATAACACAGATATTGGAGTTACAGTAAGTCGTGGTACTACTAATTTAACCTACAGTAGTACACCTGCTGCAAATAGTTTTACAGTATCATATGCTGTAGTTGACGTAACAATAACTGCCACCCCTACAACAACTAGTACATCTTGGACTATACCTGCTATAAGTGCTATTGCACAGGATGGTGCTAAAATTACGTTTACTATAACTGTATATGACTCATCCGCCACTCCGGTAGCTACTACATATACTAGAACTGTCGTCTATAATAAAGTTAATAATGGTAGTATAGGTGCTGATGGTGCTAACCTAACTCCAGTAGCTAACTATGATTTTGCTGGTGCAACCTTACCAACTTTACCAACTGCGGTAACTTTTGCAGGTACTGCACAAACTTATGAGAGTGGTACAGCTACACTCTTTACTAACACTGTTCTTGATCAAAATTTAAGATTAACCAATTTAAATTTAGTTCCAAATAACTCATATATAATCAGTATGCGAGTTAAATGGATTAGTGGTCTATGGGAAGGCATACTATTTTATTCAAATCCTCTTCATGGAGAGAGCGGATCGTATTACAAAGCTATTCCTCAACCAGCCTTAGATGTATGGACTACTATTAACGTAGACATGCGTGCACTAACTGCCGGCGGTACTGATTACTTAATTGGCGGTAATATTACTAATTTACGATTTGATTTCGTTAATGCCGCAACTGCTAGTGTAGCCCTTGACTACATAAGTGTTGGCAAGTATGGTGTAGCGGAGGCTACTAAGTCAATTACCTTAAGCATGTATCAGTGGGCTGCTTCCCCACCTGCTTATAGTGGTGCGTTTACCTATAATTGGAATACTGGGGCCATAAGTGCGTATCCTAGTGGATGGTCCGGAGCCGCAGGAGCCGCAACAACTAATGGGTATACCCTTTATCAACGTAATATAACACTTACAGATACTGGCTTAGCAGCTACTACTAGTGCAAATTGGACTAACTCTTCAATTAACACTATTGGCTATCGTAACGATGGTACTATAGGTATAAATGGTGATTCGTACCGTATTGCCTATGTAGTTACAAATGGTGTGTGGACAGGCGTGAGCCCTCAAACCAGTCTAGTTGCTCCAACCGCTGGTACTGGGGACGTTGCACCTACTAGTACAGTTACTGTAGGTGGAACTACTACATCATGGTCTAAAACGGCTACCAGTACCTTAACTGATGGTCAATATATGTATCAAAGTGATGGTACATATAGTGCTAATACTACTAATATAACTTGGGGTGAGCCCTACTTAAGTAACCTAAAAGTAGGTAGCCTATCAGCCCTTGCCGCAAGTTTAGGTACTGTAGATGTATTCAGTGGTGGGTCACTTAAATCAGGTAAGACAAGTTTTGATGATAATACTACAGGATTCTTTTTAGGTAATGATGGCGGTGCTCAAAAATTCAGAATAAATAATGCCACATCTGGATTATCCTATAATACTGCTACAGGATTACTCTCACTAACAGGTGGTAGTATATTTAACGGTGTAGGAGAAGCCTTACTTTCAGCTACCACAGTTGCTTCAGATATTAATAATAGCGCAATTGTTATAGGTGGTGCTAATTTAATGCGCTACAGCGGAAATTTTACTTCTGCTACAGGGTGGACTACTAACGGGTCTACGGTAACTTATAGTAGTGCGGTAACTTATGGCAGCTATGGTACTTTGCAACTAGTTGGTAGCGGTGGAGCAACTACTAGTACACCAATGAGATTAAAAGCTAACACACAGTATACTGTTAGCGCCTTTGTTAAGGGTAGTGCCGCTCTAGCAGGCGCCTATGATACTCATTTACATATACAAAGTTGGCGAGATGAAAACGTTAATAATGTACATCAAGAAACTTCTGGAGCCTACGATACCGCAATTACAACAAGTTGGAAACGTATATATCAGACGTTTACTACACCTAGTAGTGCTAATTTAACATACTGCAGATTTTACTTTTATCCTTTAGCTGCTGCCCCATTTACTTTAAATGTTGGGTATGTTAAACTAGAGGAGGGTAACATTCCTACTGATTGGGTTATAAATGTAGAAGATGCTGCAGCACTTGTAGAAAGTGCTAGAGCTAGTGCTGTATCAACTGCAGCAGGCGATGCTACAACTAAAGCTAATGCTGTAGCTTCTACAGTTAGTGGTAAACTTGATAAAAGTGGTGCGCAGACAATGACCGGACCTGTTAGTTTTAATACTGCAGGTGCAATTGTAGTAGGCACATTAAATGCTGCAGGTACTACAGATAATGGACTCTACTTAGGTAGTAATGGTTTAGTAGGTAGAAAAAGCGGAGCCACTACTTTTTCAATAGATACTGCTGGAAATGCTATATTTAAAGGTACAGTAGAGGCTTCAACTCTAAAATCCACTGATAATCTATTTGTTATAGACTTAGTTAACAAGACTATTTCTATATCAGTATGATAGAAAACAATTTAAACGTATTGGACGAATATGGCAGCAAATAATTTAAGAATAATTTATCAAAATATAGTAGACCTTAGTACGTCTACTATAACTGCTTCCAGTACAGCATCTGGAGGCACTCCAGCGTCGAACATGAAACTAGACTCCAAATCACTTGTTTGGAGATCTGGTTCTGTTACTACTGCAGCAGTGAATGGCCTGTATGCTGCTAAGGCTAACTTAGTGGTTAGTTTAGCAAGTTCAAATATTGGTGGTGTTATACTGCCTTTCTGCAATCTATCCTCAGCTGCAACAATCAGAGTTCGTGGATATACTGGAACTGCTCCTACACTTGGTGGGACAGTAGACTCACCAACAACTGCGGCTACTGGCACCTTAAGGTTTGACTCAGGCGTGGTTATGGCATGTCCCTATCAGGTATTAGGTTTATGGAATTGGGGTACACTACCCCTAGGAGTTAACAGCTACTCCTATGGTGGAGGAACCTACGGCAGAGTCTGGATACCCTTAGCATCACAAGCTGCCTGTACTAGCTTATTAATTGAGATAGTAGACTCACAAAATCAGAGTCCTTACATCGAAGCTTCAAGATTAGTCGTTGGATCATACTGGTATCCTAAGTACAATACCTCCTTTGGACTATCTTCTACTACTAAAGATTTAAGCGCGCATACTCGTACTGAGTCTGGTGATCTTGTTACAAATCGTGGCATTAGTTACAGAAGTATGAATTTTGATTTAAAGTATTTAGTACCCTCAGATAGATTAGAGTTTACTAGAATTTTACGTGGTAATGGGCTACCACGACCATTGGTAATTAGCCTATTTCCAGATAATAGTGAGGACTGGGATAAAGAACAAGCACATCAGATTTACGGAAAATTATCTCAATTACCTGATTTAGTACATCCTATGTTTGAAATATACAGTACTACTGTTGATATTGAGGAGATTTAAATGCCTAGTTTTTACGTTGGTCAAACAGACTATATTACTCAACTAAATGTGTTATCATCAAGTATGGTATTACCAACAGTTGCTGGTAATAGTGGAAAGTATTTAGTTACTGACGGTACTAATACAAGTTGGGCAGCTATACCTACAGCTACTAATCTTGTATTAGGCTTAGTAAAAGTAGATGGTACAACCATTACAATTAGTAGTGGTATTATTAGTGGATTTAATGGTGTATTTGCAAGTTTAAGTAGTAAGCCTACTACAATTGCTGGATATGGTATTACAGATACATTAACAACTACTGCAATTAATAACGCTATATTAGTTGAATCATCTAGAGCATTATTAGCTGAAGGATTACTAGCGCCAAAAGCTTCGCCTAACTTTACGGGTACAGCAACATTTAGTGGTACTGTAAATGGTATTACTAAAAAAATGGTTGGATTAGAGTTTGCTGAAGATACTACTGACTTAAATAAACCAGTTAGTACAGCAACTACTGCAGCAATAAATGCAGCAAGATATTCATTACCTGTAGCCAGTACAACAGTACTTGGTGGCGTTAAAATCGATAATACTACTATTACAATTAATAATGGTGTAATTAGTGCACCATATGCTTATACTTTACCCATATCTAGTACATCAGTACTTGGTGGCGTTAAAGTTGATGGTACTACTATTTCTATTAATAGTGGTGTAATTAGTTATATTTTACCTGTAGCCAGTACATCAGTACTTGGCGGCGTTAAAGTAGACGGCTCAACTTTAACATATAATGCATCAGGGCAACTATACTATACTGGACTACCTCCAGGAGGAATTCCAGTAGCAAGTACTAGTGTACTAGGTGGTGTAAAAGTTGATGGTACTACTATTACAATTAATAATGGTGTTATTAGTATACCACTATTAAGTCCAACACTAACAACACCGACTCTTGGTGTTGCCTCAGCTACTACAATTAACAAAGTAGCTATTACTACTCCTGCAAATGGTTCTACATTAACTATTGCTGATGGTAAAACATTAACAGCAAGTAATACCCTAACATTTACGGGTACGGATCTAAGTTCAGTTAATTTTAGTAGTGGCGGTACTGTTGTTTATACAAGTAATAAACTATCCGTGTTTGCTGCTACTACGTCAACTGAGCTAGCTAGTATTATATCAGATGAAACAGGTAGTGGACTACTAGTGTTTTCAGCAAGTCCAACGTTTACCGGTACAATATCAGCAGCAGATATTAGTGCAAATATAGTTTCAAGTAAGAATAATATTAATGGATATAGTACTACTATAACTAATACATTAACTACTACGTTAACTAATTCCAGCAATCATCAACAATATTTTACAGGTACTGCAACACAAATTGTAGTACTTCCAGTTACAAGTACATTAGTAATTGGCCAACAATATCAAATTGTAAATAATAGTACGGATAACATAACTGTACAAAGTAGTGGATTAAACATTATATTAGTAGTGCCCCCAAGTACTTCTGCTATTTTTACAGTAACGGCAATTACAGGAACTACGGCAGCATCTTGGTCTTCTTCATTTACTGCGTTCAATACAGTTACTGGTACTGGTAGTAATGTTCTTGCTACAAGCCCTGTATTAGTAACACCAACGCTTGGCGTTGCCTCAGCTACTACAGTTAACAGAGTAGCTATTACTGCTCCAGCAACTGGTTCTACATTAACTATTGCAGAGGGTAAAACATTAACAACAAATAATACCCTAACATTTACAGGTACGGATGCAAGTTCAGTTAATTTTAGTACGGGAGGTACTGTTGCCTATACAGCTAATAAACTATCCGCATTTGCTGTAACTACTTCAGCTGAACTACTGGGTATAATTAGTGATGAGACAGGGTCTGGATCATTAGTGTTTTCAGCAAGCCCAACCTTAAATTCTCCAACACTAGTAACACCAACTATTGGTGTTGCCTCAGCTACTACAATTAATAAAGTAACAATTACTACTCCTGCATCTGGTTCTACGTTAACTATTGCTGATAATAAAACTCTTACTGTAAATAATACTCTAGCATTTACAGGTACTGATGCTTCTTCAATTAATTTTGGTACTGGAGGTACTGTTGTATATACCGGTAGTAAATTATCAGTATTTGCCGCTACTACTTCCTCAGAATTAGCTGGCGTAATTAGTGATGAAACAGGTAGTGGAGCACTGGTATTTGCTACAAGTCCCACTTTAAATTCTGCAAATTTAACTTCTCCAACACTAACAACACCAACGCTTGGTGTTGCCTCAGCTACTACAATTAACAAAGTAGCTATTACTACTCCTGCAAATGGTTCTACATTAACTATTGCTGATGGTAAAACATTAACAGCAAGTAATACACTAACATTTACGGGTACTGACGCAAGTACAGTTAATTTTAGTACGGGAGGTACTGTTGCCTATACAAGTAATAAACTATCAGCATTTGCTGCAACTACTTCAGCTGAACTACTGGGTATAATTAGTGATGAAACTGGCTCTGGATCTTTAGTGTTTTCAGCAAGCCCAGTACTAACAACACCAACGCTGGGCATTGCCTCAGCTACTACAATTAACAGAGTAGCTATTACTGCTCCAGCAACTGGTTCTACCCTAACTATTGCTAATGGTAAAACATTAACAGCAAGTAATACCCTAACATTTACAGGTACGGATCTAAGTACAGTTAATTTTAGTACGGGAGGTACTGTTGCTTATACAAGTAATAAACTATCCGTGTTTGCTGCTACTACGTCAACTGAGCTAGCTAGTATTATATCAGATGAAACAGGCAGTGGAGCACTGGTATTTGGTACCAGTCCAACAATTACCACATCGTTAACTACACCAAGTACAACTTTTGCATTATTGAATACAACTGCAACTACAATTAACTTTGCCGGTTCCGCAACAACATTAAGTATTGGTGCAAGTTCTGGTACTACAACAATTAACAATGATTTAACAATTAGTGGTAACTTTATTGTTAATGGTACAACAACAACTATTAATGCCACTACTGTTTCTGTAGATGATATTAATATTACCTTAGGTGATACAGCTAGCCCAACAGATGTATCCGCCACAGGTGGTGGTATTACTCTTAAAGGTGCAACTGATAAATATATTACTTGGAGTGCCGCAAATGGCTGGACTTCTTCAGAATATTTTAATGTTGTAGGTGGTAAAACATTTAAGATTAGTGGTATTGATGTACTAAGTGCGTCAACACTTGGTTCAGGTGTTACTACTTCCAGCCTAACTAGTGTTGCTACAATAGGTACTGGTACTTGGAATGCTACTATTATTGATCCAACATATGGCGGCACGGGCGTAAATAACACGGGTAAGACTATTACCTTAGGAGGTAACTTAACTACTAGTGGTGCATTTGCTACAACACTTACTGCAACAGGTATTACATCATTAACAATGCCAACGAGCGGCACATTAGCCACAACAAGCGATAAACTTAGTGCGTTTGCTGCAACTACTTCAGCTGAATTACTGGGTGTAATTAGTGATGAAACAGGCTCTGGATCGTTAGTATTTGCTACAAGTCCCGTATTAGTAACACCAACGCTGGGCATTGCCTCAGCTACTACAGTTAACAGAGTAACAATTACTGCCCCAGCAACTGGTTCTACATTAACTATTGCAGAGGGTAAAACATTAACAGCAAGTAATACCCTAACATTTACAGGTACTGATCTAAGTTCAGTTAATTTTAGTACAGGAGGTACTGTTGCTTATACAAGTAATAAACTATCAGTACATGCTGCTACTACTTCTGCAGAATTAGCTAGTATTATATCAGATGAAACAGGCTCTGGATCTTTAGTGTTTTCAGCAAGCCCAGTACTAACAACACCAACGCTGGGCATTGCCTCAGCTACTACAGTTAACAGAGTAGCTATTACTGCTCCAGCAACTGGTTCTACCCTAACTATTGCAGAGGGTAAAATTCTTACTGTAGATAACACCCTAACATTTACAGGTACGGATCTAAGTTCAGTTAATTTTAGTACAGGAGGTACTGTTGCCTATACAGCTGATAAACTATCAGCATTTGCTGTAACTACTTCAGCAGAATTAGCGGGCGTAATTAGTGATGAAACTGGCTCTGGAGCACTAGTATTTGGTACAAGTCCAGCAATTACTACATCGTTAACTACACCAAGCACAAGTTTTGCATTATTGAATACAACTGCAACTACTATTAATGCCTTCGGAGCGGCTAGTGCCCTAAGCATGGGTGCAGGGTATGGTACTACAACAATTAATAATGATTTAATAATTAATGGTAACTTTGTTGTTAATGGTAGTCTCTCTACTACAATTAACAGAGTAACAATTACTGCTCCAGCAACTGCGTCAACATTAACTATTGCTGATGGTAAAACATTAACAGCAAGTAATACTCTAACATTTACGGGTACAGATGCAAGTTCAGTTAGTTTTAGTGCAGGAGGTACTGTTGCCTATACAGCTAATAAACTATCAGCATTTTCTTCAACTACGTCAACTGAGCTAGCTAGTATTATATCAGACGAAACAGGTAGTGGCTCATTAGTATTTGCTACAAGTCCAGCATTAGTAACACCAACTCTTGGTGTTGCTTCCGCTACTACAATTAACAAAGTAACAATTACCGCCCCCTCACTTGGTTCTACATTAACTATTGCTAATGATAAAATTCTTACTGTAGATAACACATTAACATTTACAGGTACTGATCTAAGTTCAGTTAATTTTAGTACAGGAGGTACTGTTGCCTATACAAGTAATAAACTATCAGTACATGCTTCAACTACTTCTGCAGAATTAGCCAGCATTATATCAAATAAGACAGGTACTGGAAATTTAGTATTTGCTGCAAGCCCAACCTTTAGTGGAACAGTAAGTGGTATTACTAAAAAAATGGTTGGATTAGAGTTTGCTGAAGATACTACTGACTTAAATAAACCAGTTAGTACAGCAACTACTAATGCCTTAGATTTAAGAGCGCCAAAAATTAGTCCTACTTTTACAGGTATAACTACAGCCGCAGCATTTCAAGAATACTTTACTACTCCAACAATAGTATCTAATACAGTAACACTAAATTATAGTCTATCAGGTATATTTTATTTTCCTAGTGTTAGTGCAAATTTTACTGCAAATTTTACTAATATACCCACTACTGCTAATTATGTTAGTACTGCTACTTTAATAATAGTGCAGGGAGCGACAGCTTATCTACCCTTAACTAGTATAACAATTAATGGAGCGCCTTTTACAATAAAGTGGCAAGGTGCGGTAGCTGCTATTGGTGTAGTTAGTAGAGTTAATTTAGTCACTTTATCCTTTATCCAAACAACGCCTAGTACTTGGACTGTAATAGGCGCCTTAACTTCGTACGCATAATATGACAAGACTTTCTTCACTTTCATATCTTAATTCAATTTCTTCTTCTTCACCGTTTCCTACTACTGTTCAAGCAGTAATAGTAGCCGGTGGGGCTTCCGGCGGTAGTTCTCATGCCACATTCCTTGCCCAAGGCGCTACTGGTGGGGGTGGTGGTGGCGGACGCGTGATAGTGGACGATAACCTAGCAGTACCCCTTAATACATCTATAAC
>Ga0208133_1000156_pt1 | contig 26881 bp, 50 predicted proteins | sample ColrivemetaGS535_FD_187595 | JGI IMG/M metagenome (GOLD analysis project Ga0208133, IMG submission 187595) | Estuarine microbial communities from the Columbia River estuary, USA - metaG S.535 (SPAdes) (version 2) | ecosystem: Environmental > Aquatic > Marine > Intertidal zone > Estuary | place... | reverse complement strand
TGTGGAAAGATGGAAAGAAAGTGTGGGTGCCACAGAATGAAAAAGATTCAAAAGACTAACATACTTCCATTACGATGGATAGGTAATTTTTGTGGGGAGTTTGCTGGCAATCACCTTATTAAGGCTATTGATTTAGATGAGGAATTGGATAGTAATTTAGGGTTTCGTTATAAATACCACGCAAAAATGTGGGTAATGCTTAATAAACCTTATGAGCGTTGGGGAACATACTACATGATCGACATGGAAACATGGACCAAAGAAATCTATGAATAAAGAAGCAAGAACTGCTCACTTAAAAAAGATTTGGTATGAAAAGAACAAGCAGGCTGTGCTTGCAAAGGGCAAGATGCGAAGAAGCGCAAGACGCAATGCTGTTATTCAATATAAGATAGATAACCCTACATGTACGGACTGTGGAATAGACTATCCTTACTTTGTTTTAGATTTTGATCACCTTCCTGAGTTTGAGAAATCATTTCCCCTATCTGCTGCAGGTCACAAAGATAAAAACATGGAAGAAATCTTAGCAGAGATAGATAAGTGTGAGATTGTTTGCTCTAACTGTCATAGATTTAGAACTGAGATGCGTAAAGCAGAGAAGGCTAACAAGAAATAGTTTAAATAGTCTAGCCATGCTTGACATAAACTGCTACATCAGGTATACTTAAAGTATGACAAACCAAGAAATAGCAACACTATTAGATCAAGAATCCTATCGCATTTGGGATACTGCCAAAGTTATTAAGAACCAAGACTACCATGATGGATTAGTTAAGGGCTTGAAGATGGCTTCTAAGTTGGTAGCAAAACTATGAGTTTAGATGACATGTTGTTAAGAGAAGAGATTGCAAGATCTATTGAGGCTCTTCCAATTGAAGATTCTGTAACCAATGCCCTTGGTATGCGTATCCTTGCAGCAAAGGTTGCAAGAGGAGAAGCAAACATGTTTGAATTTCAGGTAGATTTTGAATGACATTCAGGGTATACAAGCATCCAGACTATGATACAAGGTTCTTTACTTTAAAACCTAATCGTGATTGGATGGATGATAGTGTAGATAAACAAGCATACAAATGTTTGCCAGTTACACTAGCCAATTGTTTAGGTTGGTCCTTTTCTTTACCAGAGGATGTATCTTTTATATTGCATTCATCTACAGATACCGTTGAAATTTTAAGCGGGCATAAGTATTCCTCAATTGATCGAACAAACGGAACTATTAGTTTTATATCTGGTTTAACTATACAAACAGACACGCCAACAAGCCTATTAATCATGCCAGTGCCCAATCAGTTTATTGATGGTGTTTGTCCTTTTACTTCTATTGTTAATACCTCTGTACTTAGGGCACCGTTACCATCTGCCTGGAAAATAACAAGGTATGATCAAAAGATAACTATTAAATCTGGAACACCTATTGCAGCCATACTTCCAATATCACTTACAGGACTACAAGATGTGGTGTTTGAGATTATGGATGAAACATTAGATGATGAGTATTATAAATATGTGGACGAGTACAGGAAAAAGTTTGCTGAGTTAATTAGTGGTGGTGGATATACGCACATGTATAGGGATGCTGTAGATCACTTAGGAAATGTGCGTGGGGAGCATGAAGTTAAGACTCTAAGACTAAATCTAGACATGCTATAATAGTATTATGATTGATCTAAGACCACCAGAGAAGTGTCATTACTGTAATAATGTTGCAGAGTACAACGATATTGCAGATTTTGCTGTTGTTGGTGTGTGTAAGAAACACATGACCAACTATCATACTGGCTGAGGCATCTTTCTTCTTAAATAAATATCTGCATACATTCTATCGTGCAAAGCAAATGCAATAACTTCCCAATCTTTATTTGCTTCTAAAAACTTGTTTACCGCAGGAATAACGCCATACTGTCTTCCATCTTCATCTTTCCATATATAATCATTCAGACCTAAAATACCAAATTCTTTTAAAAGGGCACAGGACGCTTCTATGTCTAAGACAATATCCTGATAAAGATGTGATGCATCTAAATAAATAAAATCAAAAAACTCATTTCTTCTCATTAATTCTGGAAGGGCAATTAATGAATCATTTTGAACGACCTCAACACTTTTGTACTTTTTCATTCTGTTAATAACAAAATCTAAATTTTCTTCTTTTGTATATCTTCTTGCATTTCTTTCCATAAAAAACACATCCATTTGAGCGTATAGGTCTATCAAGACCACTCTTGTTGGCTTGCATGTTTCAATCACAAACTCTGCAAAATCTCCTGCTGCAACGCCAACCTCAATAAACTCTATCCCGTGTGAAAGAGTTTTAATAAAATCTTCTCTACTTGCATAAACTTTTGCATTTTTGCACTGATCCTGGTCTAATCTTTGATCATGTGGTAGGTGGTGAAACTGTTTTATCATCTTTTAAGTATAGCATATGGTATGATTTATATATGAAACTAACATTATTGTCTCCATATGGATCTAAATCTCAATTGCTTGCTCATCATATACAGCAAAGGTTAGAGCGTCCGCATGTACCACTAAAGTTTAGTGCAGTGTATGAGTCTGATGACCACGACTATCTTGTATCAGTAATCAGAAACCCAAAAGATTTTGTTGCAAGCGAGATGCTTAACCATACAGATAAACAACTTCAGGAACATATTGAATCATGCAAAAGTTTTTACAATCATTCATTAGCATCAGCAAACCTTATAGTTGAATATGATCAGATTGATAAAGACATTGATAGCATTATTAAATATATATATGATGCTTTAAAATTAGACTCACAAAACTACTTAACAAAAACTGGAAGAGTTTTATCAGACGATGTACTATTACAGCCTGAGCATGAGTTTATTGTCTCCCCTGATGCTGACTTAGCAGAACCATCTGCAGACTTAACCGAATTGGAAAAGATTTACTCTGATCTAATCAATAGTGAAAAGTTTATAAAATGATAACTATAATTTTTTGTGCTGTATCTTTTGCTGTTGGATACTGTGTATCATATCTTGCTATGACATATAAAGTAAAACAAGATTAGTTTTCCCAAACATCCCATAGGTGTTGCCATTTCCTTGCCAACATGTCTCTTTCTTCTTTATTAAGAATTTTTGCATTTGGATCTAGGCTATCTATAAAATGAAAGAACACCATCTTTAGTGACTCACCATCAGAGAATTTTCTTTGTGGCCTCCAGTGTGCCTGAGAGTTGACATTAATAGTCATACAGTCATTGTCTTTTAGATTAAACTGATTGCCATCAACATATATTGACCAGTTAATGTTTGATTCTAATTGATAATCTATAACTAATTTACTGTGAACGCTGTCTGTGTGTACTGGTAGACATGGCTCTCCATATGCAGAACTATACTCAACATAGTAGGCAAAGTCAAATCTTAGGTTTTCATTAATTCTTTTGGCTATACCCTGCACTTTTTCCATCACGCTTTCGGGTAGTGATGCAAGGTCATACCTTGTTCTTCCCAGTTGTGGCTCATCAAGTTTTAATACATGGGTGTGCTTAGATATGTCATTTTTTAATAGTTGGATCTCTTCTTTATTAAATAGATCTTTGATAACACTATTATTCATATTAAAAGTATACCATATTTGACTTCACCTAGACCCTTTGATATACTTATTCTATGGTAAATAATGAAGACTTAAAAAAAATTACAGATGATATTAAAAACCTTATTATTAAACAACACATGAAGACTTATTATCATTGGACTGTGGGTATTCTATGTTTTACAATTGGGATACTGCTTGGTATACTTATATCATAAGGACTAGCACCAGTAGCCAAGTTGGTTAAGGCACCGAACTCATAATTCGGCTATCGTAGGTTCAAGTCCTACCTGGTGTACTAATGGGGATTAACTCAGATGGTAGAGTGCCGAACTGTTAATTCGGATGTCGCAGGATCGATGCCTGCATCCCCAGCAAACATGTCTCCATGGTCTAGTGGCCTAGGACTCCACCCTTTCACGGTGGCAACACGGGTTCGAATCCCGTTGGAGATACTAAACCTCTGTAGTTCAGTGGACAGAACGATGGACTTCTAAGCCATGCGTCGCAAGTTCGATTCTTGCCAGGGGTACCTATGGTATAATTTTAAGATGAATATAAACGACATAGTTATGATTATTAATCTAGAGGAGCACGAAAAAAAGGCAGCAAGGATTATCAAAGTTCAAGATGATCAGTATTCTGTGTTGCTAATGAATGACAATATAGAGATTCAAGTCAAGTCTGATAATTTAAAGAAAAAGAAAATGTGCTCATGCGGTCTTTCACAAAATAAATATTTTTGTGATGCCTCTCATATGAATGCGTAATATGCCAAAGAGACCCAGTAGGCCATTAAGGTATGATGAAGTAAAACATTTTTCTGCTGATGAAATAGAAGACTCACCAAAAATATCACAAACACAACTTTCTAATGCAAAAATATTTTCATCTAGAGAAGAGTATGCCAAAAGCCTTTCTAAGGGCATAAGGTATATGGAGGTTGGAGTTGCATGGGGGTACTCAGCAAAACTCTTTATAGAGGCTTCAGAGGCTCGTGAGGCACTACTAGTTGACTTCTATAACCAAGACTTAAAGTGTTGGAGTTGGAGAAAGTTTGGATCTTGTCAGTGTGAAGGATTTAAACATGAACTACTATATACCCCCGAAACTCATGAGCAGTACATCATTGATCAGTTTATTCGTCATCCTAAAGTAAAAACATTAAAGGGCGATGCAGAAATATTGTTAAAAAATATTAATGATCAATATGACTTTATATACATTGATGTATCAAACGATAGATTTTTAACAAGAAACATTTTAAACAGTGTAAGCAAACTTACTGCAGTTGGAGGTATTGTTGGTCTGAATGATTATTTAATTTATGATGGTGTGATTGAAGATCAACCATATGGAACATTTCAAACAGTCAATGAATTTTTAGAAAATAACGCAGACTGGTCTGTAGATGCAATTGCTTTACACAACCTCGGATTCTATGATATATATATAAGGAAAGACAAATGAAGCGTATACATCACTACCTACCAGATTTTTTTAATGATCCACCTATTGAAAATGAGTTAGAGGTTAGTTCAACGGCAGTTGGCTCATTAAGAACGAACCAGTTTTTTTTGGGTTGGGCGCAGCCTGATTTAAAAGAGTTACAGGATAAACTTATTGCTACCGATAATTTAGAGGTAGATCTTAATGAAAAAGATTCTTTGGGTGTAAAAGATAAAGATTTTTTTTATAAAAGCCCATACTCCAAATACAATTACAGAACTAAAGATAACTATCACATTTTAGACACCATTCCTGTTGATTGGATAGTTGATTCTTATAAGAATAAAAAAGTCTTATACAGATACAACTCCGAATGGTTTCGATCTGACCACTTTAAGAAAGACCATGATGGTCTTCATGTTGTTTTTTCTGGCTGTTCAAACACTGAGGGTGTGGGTGCAAATATAGAAGATACATGGAGTTACATGCTTTATAAAGAATTAAGCAAGACAAATAGTATTGATGGATACTATAACATTGCAAAGTCTGGTTCTGGTTGGCATACAATTGTTCAAAACTTTATGGTTTATGTTGATAAGTATGGGGCACCAGACTACTTGTTTATGCTGCATCCAAACATACTAAGATACTTTATTTGGAAAGAAGACGGTAGTGGCTGGCAGTATTCTTCAGAGGGTCCGAAAGAGGATGAGTTATCAATGGAATATAAAAAGCAGTTCCCAACATGGGTAATATCTTTTAGTGTATTTTTAAAATATTGTGAGTCAGTTGGAACTAAGGTATTGTGGTCTACATGGGATAAAAAAGAAACCGACAACATAGAACGGGCCACAGTTTTTGATGATACATTCTTTAGAATTGAACACTTGACAAATGAAACAATAAGAAAGAATAACTATTATGAACTCATGGAAAGAGAGGATGCTGCAAATGCCAGAGATGGAAATCATGATGGATACATTCAGCAGTACTACTGGTTTGAGATGTTTAAAGAAGAAATTAAAAAAAGAAAATTAATGAATGATGGTGATCTAATTGAGGTATGACACTGGCAAGATAAAAAATATTAATGAACTTTTATGCATTGGTTCTTTTGGAGTTCCCCCTACTGGTGAAGCAACAACTAAAGAGGACTACATTAAGATATTAAAAGATACAAATCAAACTGTTCATCAGTATCAAAATAAAGACGGGTATCATATTGTAAAAGGACTAAGGCATGAGCACATAACTCCTGGCAGAGAAAGTTGGGATGTGGAATATAAATATAATTCAGATCTTTTTAGGTCTGATCATTTTAAAAAAGATCATGATGGGCTTCATATTATTTTTTCTGGTTGCTCTTCAACAGAGGGTGTGGGAATTAAACAAGAACAGACCTGGGCATACAACATATATAATGAATTATCAAAAACAAAAAAGTTGGATGGATATTATAACCTTGGTCAATCAAATACTGGATATCATCAGGTAATAGGAAACTTTATGACATATGTATCTAAGTACGGTAAGCCAGACTACCTGTTTGTTTTGTTACCAAACATACAAAGAAGGTATGAATATCTAGAAGACAAAGACTCTTGGACTTACACATCTCACGCACAACCAAATGATAACCCAAAGGATCATCCATGCCTTGACAGTAATGACTACATGTCTATCTTTCCTGTGTGGGCTAAAATATGGACATCATTTATAAATTATTGTAATGCTAACGATATAAAGATTTTTTGGTCAACATGGGATATGATTGATAGACTTAACATTGAGAGGTCTGGTATCTTTAAAGACTCTTATGTTTCTATTGAGTCTTTTAATGATCCCGCTTTAATTAAGGAAAGAATAGAGTCTAACGGCTTACAAGATAAAGATCTGTATGCAAGGGATGAGCACCCAGGTCCATTGGCAAATTATCTGTGGTCAAAAAACTTTTTAGATAAAATAAAAAAGGATGGTTTGCTTTGAGTAAAGAACTAGATAAGTACTTGATTAAAAATGTTAATGAGGCAATCAATAGTTTAAACCTAAACTCTTTTGAAAGAATGTGGGCTAATTTTGGCAAAGATGAGGGATCAGAAAGAGTTGTTCAGTCTATAAGAGATGGGTTTAATACAGATAAAAAGTATGAATACTACGAAAAAGATGGCTATCACATTATTGACAATATTCCAACCGAACGAGTACACAAGGGCAAAGAACACCTAATAGTTGAGTATAAGTATAACTCAGACTTCTTTAGATCTGATCATTTTAAAAAAGAGCATGAGGGCTTGCACATTGTTTTTTCTGGCTGCTCGAACACTGAGGGTGTTGGCTCAAACATAAACCAGACATGGTCACACATGCTGCATAGCAAGATTTCTGAAAGAATCTTAACTTCTGGTTATTTTAATCTTGGTAAGGGTGGGTGTGGTTGGCATAATATAATTAGTAACTTTGAGCATTATGTTAATAACTTTGGTGCGCCAGATATTCTTGTTGTTCTTCATCCAAACATACTTAGAGGCTATGAGTGGGACAATGATTTTGATCGATGGTCATATTCACAGGTGGACCCAATTTCAAAAGAAACAATCAATGATCAAACAAAGATAAAACTTCACAAAGAAAACTTCTTGAATTGGGTGGTGGCTTGGAATCTATTTATTGAGTATTGCACCACTATTGGTACCAAAGTTCTTTGGTCTACCTGGGATACTTACGAAGACAGAAATATACTTGACCTAGAAATTTTTAAATCTAACTATATTACAATAGGAGAGCCATCCGATGATTTAATCATGAGTCATTGCCCAGATGGCAAATGCAAAGACACTGACATTCATGCAAGAGATGGGCATCCTGGATATTTAAACCACAAAAACTGGTATAATGGATTTTGGAAAGAACTAGTAGACAGAGGTTGGATCAATGATTAAAAAGATTATCAGATGGTATCGCATCAGAAAAATTACAAAGGAACTAAAAAGACCTAGAAAGTACATATACTAATGAGCAAGGGCAAGGTATATCTGGTTGGTCTTCCTATTGGAAACGATGGAGACTTAGCGCCAAGAGCAATACAGTATATAACTCATGCAAAAAATATTGTAATTGAAAGAGAAGAAGCCTTTGAGCATATTTGGCCAAGGCTTGGAATTCCAAAACCAACTGCAAACATGATATCTATAGAGTATGACTCTGATGGTGGAGAGCCAGGGTTTGCATATGAGTTAGAGAACTCAAATAAAATAATGGAACTTCTAGAAAACGGTGAAGATGTTTATATTGTTTCTGATGAGGGCATGCCTGGTATTGCTGATCCTGGAGAGTTTATTGTAAGGGCTGCAATCAAGCGTGGCATTGAAATTACTGCAACACCTGGACCATCAGTAGCAATTGCTGCTGTTGCAGTGGCTGGTTGCATGCATAACTTTACATTTGATTCATTCCTACCTTTTGAAGATGAAGAAATAGAATCATTTATTGTTGGAAGAAAGTCATTGCACACACCACTTGTGCTTGTCTTAAGAAATCTTAGAAGAAATCCCAATGGATTTGGACCACCAATATTTCATGATGAGATCCCTAAGTTTTTAGAAAAAGCAGAAAGAATTATGGGCAAGGATAGGCAAGCAGTTTTATGTTATAACCTAACAACAAATCAAGAAAGAGTAATCCGTGGCACACTTGAGTATTTAAAGAAGTACTTTGAGGAAACCCCAAGAGATGAAAGCCAAATAACTATAGTTATTGATTCACCTAATGGAAAACTTACAGAAACTGTTAATAAATAGTTTTAATCTTTTTTAGGGTGTTTTGGTTCATACTTTTCGATTACAGACTTAATGCGTCCATCTTTGTATAGTCTTACAATCCAGCCATCTTTAATCTGCATTGAATTAAATGCATGTGCTTTTTTCTTTGGCATAATTAGTCCTTAAATAGGTTAGTTACTCGTGTTTGCTTTGAGTAATCTTTTGCTGAAAACAATATTGATTCTGTTTTTGTAACTGGAATGCAGTTGGGAACTGGATTACCATCTGCTCCTGGCTTCATACCTCTTTGTACATAGCCTTCCCAGCATGGATCAGCCTTACCAATAGATGAATCATACATTGCCATAGCAACCTCTGAATCCATTTCTTCTTCCTTATAACATACTGGGCAGTCTGGACAGTCTACATTAAGTTCTTTACATGTATCGCAATCGCATCCTTGGTATGTGCTTGTTGGCATCATTGAGTCATCTGTCATTTAATAATTATAGCATATTAAAGAGCAGTTTACGGACTTGCTCAGGTCCTCCCCCAGGTAGCGAGCCTGGCTTATCCGTACTCAGCAATTGGGTTGCTTATAAAGCAACTGCATGTATCATGACGGAATACTTAATTATACCAGAATATGGTATACTTGTAAAGTAAGTTAAAGGAGACTTAAAATGGATCATGAAAGATTAAAAAACGCTGCTGAGGGATTTACTCAGGATCAAAAGGGAAACAAGTATGCTTTTGAATCACCAGTGCCAGGAGTACATATCTATAGAAATGTCTGGCCTAACTCTATGGACACCATGAACAAACTGTTAGACAAAGATTTTTGGACAGATGTTGACGGTAAGAATGGTGCAAGAAAATGGGTTCGTGAAGACTTCTTTGACAATAAAGAATACACAAGGGAAAATGGAAAGCAGTCAGATACATGCTGGCTTTGGGAACACCCAGAAGCGAATGAAGCCTTTCGTGGAATCATTGACTCATATTGTTTTCACTGGAACCTTGATCCAAAAAGCAGAGAAAGTTTAAGAGTTTCTAGATTCTCAAATGGTGAATTCTTTGGTGCACATAGTGATGACACCTATGCAACACCAAGAACAGTCTCATTAGTCTATTATCCAAATGATGATTATGAGGGTGGAGAGTTAGAGTTTATTCATTTTGGTGTAACTATTAAGCCACAGGCTGGAGACCTACTAGTCTTTCCTTCAGCATACTCTTATGAGCATCAAATACATGAGATTAAGCAAGGTAGTCCAAGATGGACAATTGTTTCATTTTTATTCTTTGGCCAAGACGAAGAGTCTGAATTGCGAAGATCAACATTAAAGGTTTTTCCATACAAACCAGAGTTTAAATCTTTGTTTTAAAATAGAAAAAGGGGGCCGAAAGGCCCCCTAATTCTTTTAGATTTATAGAGCCTTTTGTGACCCACCGCCACCAGATGACTTCTTTGCAGGAGCCTTCTTAACAGCCTTCTTTACTACCTTAGCAGACTTAACTGCCTTATCTACCTCATCAACTGAAGGCATCTTTCCAAATGCCAAGTCATTAGGATTTGCTGCTCTCAATGCTACGGGGATTAGTGCTCCAAGTAGTGAGTAAGCAAGTGTCTTAGGGTCAGTCACGCCAGAGGCATACATTGCTGTTGCTGCTCCAAGAACTGATCTTCCGTATGACGCTAGTGCGTTTTTGATTTGCTGATTCATTTTATTCCTCCTAGGATATGAATTTAGTTAGTACTGTAAAACCAATCCATAGACCAATAATTCCTGCGACTCCCGCAAAAACTGGTGGTGCTGGTACTGGCAATTTGAATGCAGCAAATACTACGCCACATCCAAAACCTGTTAGTGTTGATAGCAATACATCTTTCATTATTTTAACCAGTTGACCATCGAATACCTGGTCCCTTTCGTTATCTCTTTTACATTATGGTTATACATATAGTTTGCTGGGAACAACGCCAATTGATTTGCTTTTGGCTTAATCTCAACATTAAATCGTGGAAAAACAATTTCTCCACCTTCATAGTCATCGTTAAAATAATAGACTATAGAAACTTTTCTTGTCATAAATAGTCCATCGTCTACGTGATCTATAAAAAAATTGCCCTCATTATATTTTAAAATTTCATAATCTTCTTTTTGTGTAACTGGCACACGAAAGTCTTGTGTATATCTTTCATAGGCTAGTTTAAAGTCTCTATCAAATCTGTCAAAAATTTGTTCATGCAAAATTTCTTTTGGTGTCGGCTTTAATGGATCAGCAAGCCCAACCCTACGAATGTTATTTATGTACATAGTGCTCATTGCTTTTCTGTTTACATCTTCATCTATCTTTTTGTTTGTATCAGAAACCCAAGACAGTCTGTTGCCAGAAACATAGTTCTCTATAGTCTCTATATACTTTTGACCATTACCAATGTTATTAACTAAAACAATGCCTGGACCAACTTCATTCCAATCCATAGTCAATTCCTTCCGTTACAATCTTGTAGTGTTCATCACAAAGATCAACAATTCTTGTTTGGCTACTGGCCCATATTCTTGTAGATTCTTTTTTACAAGACTCTTCCTCACAGTGCATGAATGCTGAATAGATTAAAGACCTATAGTCTTTTAGTTTTATCATTGTTATCCTTTTACTATTTGCACAACTATGTCAAGAATCTTTTCATCAAAGTGTGCATGCCCTTTGGCAATTGGACCCAGAAGTTCTGTTATGTTGTTAGCAATCAGGTCTCTTATTTTTTGTTCATGGGTAAAAAGTATTACCTCTGCTTTTTGTTCATTTGATAAATCGCTCATGTATCAATTTTACCATAGTCCTCTGGCAATAGGGACTTTAATTCTTTATACGAGATAGATATTTTTTGCATATTAATGTCTAGAGGGGTATCCATAACAGAGCCATACTTTTCCCAGTACTCTATTGCTGGCCCAGCATCACTAATAAACTTATTAATACCAACCTGAACATTTTCTATGTATTCAAATGCCCACTCCCTTGAATCTGATATAAATTTTAAGAAGCCTTCTGAGGCTGCCTCGGTTGGCTCAAGGTTTTGCTCTGTAAAGTCTAACAACTTTGTAGCAATTATGTTTCTTTCTGTTGCTACTTCAAGTAACTGTATGATGTTTGATCTGTGAACCAGCCTTAGTCTAAGATTATCAAATACTAAAATAAAAAATATAACTATAAAAATTACAAAAGAAATAAACTCTATCATTGTTCTTTTCCACCCTCTCTAACTAATAAAACAATTGCACCGTTGTCCTCTAGCGCTTTCTTTACACGAATCATGTACTCAACGGCAACTCTTTTATCTTCTCCAGCAAGTCTCATGAACTGTTCTTCACTTGCCTTTACAGTAATAAAGTTATCATGATCAATCAATTGCAATATAAAGTTTTTTGGTGGTGTTATTGAGCGAAATGCTCTTCTCATTTGGTCCGTGTACATTATCTATTGTCCGACTTTCTAAAAACTAGGGATATTCTTTCTCTTGTTAAGTGGTAGTCATCCCCCATTATAGTTAAATAATTAAGCACATCACTCAATGTTTTACCAATAACCTTTTCTGTATTCATTGTTAGGTCAACACACAACGATCCATCAAGATCTCCGAACATATCAATAATAGAACTAACAACTTGCTTGGCAGTAATTGGATTTAACAAAGCAACACTTAAAAAATTGTATGGTGCATTGTTAATTCTACCTAGAAAATCATCAAGATACTCTAAAGAAAACATTGGTCCATAAAAAATAAAAGGAGATGTTGGTCCAACAATATTAGACATGCTTACTGAATTGATTACAGCAGATGGTCCAGACATAACCTTAAATGGTATGTCATTTTTTAAGCAATAGTTTCTTACAAGTTCTCCAGAGTCTGCAACTATAGAAGACCCTTCATCGGAAAGAATTAATATATTTTTATTTTCTTTGTAAAATGTTGAGACCTCATCCAACACGGTAAGCCTATTTTCATAAAACATGCCTTGTGTTTCATCTGGCAACTCATTTAAAAACTTTCCTCTTAATCCTGGAAGGTTTATTGATATCACTTTTTTTGTGTAGTTAATATTATTTCTTAAACAAAAAGCATCCCAAGTGTATTGGTTTTCAACAACAACAAGATCAGAAGAATCTAGTGTATTAAAAAATGTTTTTGATAGGTCATCACTATTTCCTATATCTACGCATCCAAATACTACAGAGCCCATTACAATTCCTCTCTTTTAACTGGATCAAGCCTATCCCAAAACCCTTGTGCGTTTCCTTGATAAACCTGTCCACTCTCACGGTCAATCAACAGCCACTTATTTGGAGATTTTGTATGTATTACTAGGTCTATTGGAGACTCTAGATCTTCATACTCTTTATGATTTCTCATATATCTACTTATCTACCGTCAAATACTGCCAGGTATCAGCCCAGTCTGACTTGGTTTTATGCTTTGAAAATTCTTTAGACAACTGTCCATTTTCTAAGTATACTCCGCCCCAGATTCCCCATTCTTTTTGAGAAACTCCAACAGCAAAACACATTTTAGAAACTGGACACTCAGAACAGAGTTTATCTATTGCTGGGCGCAGCAGCGCATCATCTTCATACTTTTCAAAGAACAAGTTTGTATCATATTCAAGACACAAAGCATCGTCTTTCCACTCATGTTTAGGCATCCTAGTTCACAAACTTATCAGGTATCTCCCACCCAGTCTGAGAAGGGACAAAGCGACGCTGTAGGTGCCACTTGCTATCAACAAAAGCACCCTGTGGTGATGTTCTGCCCTTTTCAGAAGGATATGAATTGACCACGGTCCACCCATCCCACATTAATGATCTGTTTTCTGACACAATCTTTTCCATTTTATCTAATGATGTAATTTGCATATCGTTTCCTTTAGTATCTAAAAATGCCGAATTCGACATTATTTTCTTTGGCATCTCCAATAAGTTTAGAGATCTGTTCTTTTTCTTTACTTAAAAATGCAAAGTAGTTTACATCTTTTATGTTTTCTGTAACCCAACTTGGTGCAATCTTATACATTTTAATTTTTTTACCACGAGACTTCATCCCACGCTCAGAAAGGTTTACAAATTCTGAAACCATATCATTTACATTTGCAGGTCCTGCAGAGTAGATATAGAAGTAGGGATCCTCTTCTTTTAGTGAAGACATCGATACAGCCATAGCCCTAAGAAAAACCTGGTAGTCGTCAAAATTAACTGTTCCCTGTACTCCCACTATCATTGTTCTTCCCTTCTCTAAGTTGATCCATTATAAACAGCATCTTATCTAATTGTACCTTATCCATGCCTATCGTGTCAACTACCCTTGCCGTGTCCTTTTGAATATCATTCTGAAAAATATCAGCCATATAGAACATATTGTCTCTGATCCAATAAGCCTGATTATCTAAAATTATTACTCTGACATGAGTCCTATCCTCATGAACAGTTGACTGTCTTTTTACAGGAGGTTTTTCCAATAAAGACACCAGTGGCAGTAATGGCTTTACTAATTCAAAAATATGACTCTGGCTATATCTCATTAAAGATTTTTGTTTTGGATTTCTTGATGGTTTTAATACATAGGATACTAAACCAATAACAATTAAAGTAGTTAAAGATCCTAAAAAATATTGCATATCCACACCTCCAAAACTATTTTAGTTTTTGTCCATAATGATTCTAATAATTTCTTTTAAACTATACTGATGATCTTTTTCTAATTTCATAACTTCACTTGCATCAAATGCTTTTTGTGTTAGTTGTACTACTGGTTTATCTAAAGTTAGATCCATGTCTATAAACCCATGCTCCCACAAAGCCATAGTCTCTGATGTAAAGTATCTTTGAAACTCATCATGCATAAGTGGGTCAACCTCTTGCAACTTTTCGGTGAAGTTATATAACATTTCCCCAGTCTCAATATCTATTCCTGCTGGCTCTAGTGCTCCATTAAGAATTAGATTATCAATTATGCTTGACTCTTCAGGAGTCATTTACCAGACTTCTTTCTAGCCTTAGCAAGTGCTCCAAAATCTTTAACCTTAGTATCTCCAAGGTATCCCCAGGCATAACCATCATTGATCATCATGTCATTAAGCGATACTGTGTCACCATTAATGTATACCCAGCCTAAAATGCGACCATACTTTTCAGATGAATCCATCTTCTCGGTCTTGATAACAACAGACTTAGCGTCCTTTAGAGACTTCTTTAGGTACTCCTTGGCTTCAAGTCCAAGAGCCTTCTCTGCAAGATCCTTTGTGCGAGACTCAGGGGTATCAATACCAGCCAATCTAACACGGGATGCAAACAGGATATCAAACCCTAAATCAATAAGAACATCAATGGTATCTCCATCTACTACGTTCTCTACTTTTCTTACATAGTATTCATACATTTGTAGCCTCCTTGTTTTTTACAAAATTGTAAACATCTAAGTCTATACTGTTTAACTCTAGAACTCTGTCTTTTTCTCCCTGAGTTAGGAGGTCTATAAAGTATTCAGAAGAAACTTTTTGACTATCTAACTCAGATGGTCCAACATTAATCTTAGTATTAAGATCAAAATTTATCTCAATACCGTGGTTTGATATGAACCAATCCTTAATTTTACCACAAAAGGCCCCTATGTTGTCAACTGTATTTACTATTTGAAAACTATTAATACCACTAATTGCATTGTCAAGTGAAGTATTTTCATTTCCAATAAACCAATCAAATCCTGCCCCTTTGTGAAAACTATTCATCATCTCTGCCATGTGTTTTGTGTAATAGGCTTGTGGATCCCAAGATCTTGGGTCTTGAGAATTACAGATAAACCTGCTTTGATAGTTATTATGTATTAAAAGGTTTTTATCTTCAAATAAATAATATAAAAATTTTTCTCTATTACTGTTTAGGGCCTGATACTCTGATCTTTTAGACAGGTACATTGGATAAATAAAATTAAAGTAACTTGCTCTTGCCGAAAGGGGGTCCCTAATAAGAGTGGCAACATCAGGACTATCTAAATATTCTATGGGATATCTACCACCATGGGCAGAGATATAAATTTTTGACTTTAAAAACTCTTTATTGTTTGGAAATTTATTGCTTACATAGCATAGCATATTATTGTTAATACTAGTCTTTATGTTTTTTGAAACAAAACTTCCAGCAGTTTTTGGTATGTGCAGAAAATATAGTTGCTTAAGTGGCATTACTTTCTGCCCCACTTAACCCTATTCCAACCACGCTCATGGAAGTAATAAAGGATTGTCTTTGTAAATACCTCGAAACTTGCGATTGCACCAGCCGTAACTGGCTCTTTGGTTATTGCCCAAGAGATAACAAAGGTATCTGCTGTGCCAATGATGCGCCAAGTAATTGCTTTTAAGGCTGATCTTTGTTTAGTTACATTCATGATGGCCACTCAATGTTACTTGGCTTAGTAATGAAGTTCCAGACTTTAGATGCCCATTTCTTTACGTTTTTTCGTAGCCGATATAGCATGAATGTCTGCCCCCAAATCCACTTGTTCAATCTTGTATCCTACATCTCTACCGTATACAATGTTGGTAATGTTAGGTAATCTTAACACTAATGCCCCGTCCATAAATTCATCCTTGGCAATATACTCTTTTACCTGATCAAACTTAAGTGGATCTTTCTCGCTTGTGTTGTAGGTATTGCGGACTCCAAGAAGTACTTGGTCAGTTCTCTTGCCAGCCTCCTTGTAAAGGGCGTGGTGGCCCTCGTGCCAGGGCTGGTACCTACCCAACATAAGAGTTGTAGGTGCAGACCAATCATGAAGACTAAACTTATCAATGATGTGAGATGCCTTTGCCTCTGCATCTAAGTTGTGACTAATAAATGATACATCAAACTCTGTTGGTCGCTCAAACATTTTGTTTGTGTCTTCAAATCGACCCTCTGCAATTGTGTCCATGAATACTAAGATATCTGGCTTACCAAATGCTACACGAGTTAGATCTGTTGGACATACAAAGTCAACGATTACTGGAGAAACACCTTGCTTAGCAATAAGTCTTGCCATCTCACCCATACGGCGAGCCTGCTCAAGTCTATCTTCTGGTGCAAAGCCTAAATCTGAATTTACAGTTGCACGAACTTCATCTGCATTAAGATGAATAGCGTTAATTCTTTCTTTTAGTGCCTTTGCAAGTTCTGTTTTCCCAGAACCTGGTAGTCCGATAATCTGAATAATCATTTTTTCCCCAATTCTTCATTTGGCATTATGTCAATAAGCAAATGAATTCTATCTATATCGCTATTGTTTTCTACAAAGTGTGGCCTTGAGTTGTTAATTTCCCAACACTGTCCAGCCTGCATACTGATCTTTTCATTTCCAACACCAAAGAAAACATTGTCAGATGTAACGACTGGAATATGATTTCTTTTAGATAGCATTAGATAGTCTCCAGAATCAAAATGAGTTGATATGTGTTCTCTGGCTTTTAGTTTGATTAAGAGGACCATGCCTCTAACACCATCATGAATATCCTCTAGGTTTTTAATGATAGGCTCAAGCATATCAATCAACTTAGAGTCATCAGACTCCCGTATTGTCGTAAACTCTTGACCACTTTTCCATTTTAGGTTTGCCCTATACACAAAATATGAAAGAGTATCCTTGTGAACATCATATTCATCTTGTCTTGATGTGTCTAGCAACCACTGACTAAACATGTCTGAAACATAATCTCTTATTTCGTTAATGTTATAAGTGTTGTGCCTTTTAAAATTAAAATCTTCTAGCGTCTTTCTCATTTTTACCCTGAAGTTCTAATTGTATAGTTTTTCATCTTTTTATTAAATTCTGAAAGCATATACTCTGCTGCCTCATCTACTGTTGTTATGGAATCAATTCTTAAATCATAATCATTTACTGCTGGCTCTTCCCAGTAGTCAAGTCTTTGCATCTCATCTTTACTATGGTCATCAACATTATGAACAACTCTTTCAGTATAACCAGGAAGTGTATGAAATTGATCATGGGCAATTGTGTCTACATAAACAGAAAAATCTGGCACTTGGCGTCCGCCTTCGATACGATACTGCTCTCTTGATTCTGCCGTTGCAAAGTATCCGCTAGTGACAATGTGCCCACGGTCATTACGATCATAGGCTTTTGCTACAACACGCAGCCATCTAGCCTGCTGAGGCTGCAGGTGACCCATTGGAAGGTCTCTGCTATCTAGATACCAAGCATCAATCTTTTTTGCAAATGCTCTGCCAATCTTTTCTCTGGTATCTACGTCCATACCCATCATCTGAATAATCATTAGTAAGAGTCTCCCTTTGCTTTATTTTCTACTAACTTTTCCCGCTCATCTGTTACTGTTATTGCAAAATTCATCATTTTTTCATAGCCAGTTTTATCATTCATAATTTTATTATAATGATGTCCACAGAATAGAAGTTCCCCGTTGAGTCCAACAACTTGAACTAAGGCCTCTGCTGCACATGAATCACATCGATCTTGTGGATTAAGTATCCACTCTTGCTCTTTTACTGGATTATCAATCATTGTATTCATAGTATACTGCCTATTTCTTTCTATTATCAGTGGAGTAAAATCCACTACCGTTGAAAACTGCTCCTATAACTGAGTATACACGAGTTAGATCTGAATTGCAAGTCTCACACTTGTATCCTGGATCATTCTCAGAAATTGATCGCTCTTTAAGAAAGTTATCATTGCAAGTGTTGCAATTATATTCATAAATAGCCATCGAAACTACTTCTTCTTTTTTGCTTTTACTGTCCAGACTGGTACATTAAGTGCGTCTCCGCCCCAATCATAACCAAGTGCTTTAACAACAAAACGAATAATTTTAATACGCATTACTTAATTCTCCTAAGCCAACGATTATTCCAGATTCTTTCAAATATAAAGTATCCAACAATTTCCCAAGCAACATATACTAAGAAACCTATAGTTATAGGCTCTAAATATTCGTTTTCCCATTCACCAGTAATGACATATATCAAATATGAAAACAACAAACTGGCAACGCTTACGTGAAATGCCGTATAACTTATTGCTTTAATAGAACTTCTCTTTTTTGATTCCATTAGAGGGCCACAGGCCCTTTTCCTCCGCCACCAGATGATTTCTTAACTGCTGGCTTTGGTGATTCCTTTTTAACTGGTGCTGCTGAAGTTGCAGATGCAACAATCTTGTTAAGTAGTGGAGCATTCTCTTCACCAGTATAAACTGGGCGACCCCAACCAATTACAGCATTGACCAACTTCTTCTTGTTATTCTTTACATAGCCACGAGTTTTTTCTACGCACATTCCTCCATTGCGTTGATCTCCCTTGGCAGTTCCTGAAGTGTTTCCTTCAATAACTTGGATAGTACCATCCCCGTTGTTCTTAATGCAAAGCCCAACATGTGAAATACGATTTACACCATCTTCTGGGAAATCAAAATAGATCCAGTCTCCTGCTTGTGGATCATCATTGCGAGCATCTGACCAACGCTCAGCCTTTTTAAACCAGTCTGCTGCCTGTACTGTTGATGCAGACTTGGGGAATGATTTTACTCCCGCAGTAAATGCTGCCCAAGAAACAAATGACTGGCACCATGGTTGGAAATTAACCTTAATCCATGCACCATACTTTGTCTCGTTATCTTTAGGGCCTTCAATTGTGCCCACTTCTTTCTTTGCAACCTCAATGATTGCTTCTACTGATCCTTTTGCTGCCATGATGGCCTCCTTTGTGTATACTAACTATTATAGCACCTTACCTACAGATTGTAAAGTTATATTCTTTTTCCCATTTAATAATATCAGTTTCATCATTGAGTAGTGGCTGCCCTTTAATATTAAGGCTTGTGTTCAATAGAACTGGCACACCAGTTTCAAGATAAAATTTATTGATGGCTCTCCACAAACCACGATGCTGATCTTTATTCACAGTCTGAACTCTTGATGTTCCATCTGCATGAACCACAGAAGGGATCTTATCGGGCTGCAAGCACTTGACTGTATATTGCATATAAGGGCTTGTAAAGTCCATCTTAAACCACTTAGAGGCACACTCTTCCATAACTACTGGAGCAAAGGGTCTGAACAACTCTCTTTGTTTAATTAGATTAACCTTGTCTTTAATTAGCGGATCCCTTGGGTCTGCAAGTATGCTTCTGTTTCCTAGGGCTCTTGGTCCGTACTCTGCTCTGCCTGTTGCTACTGCTACGATTCCATCTTTTAATATACCGTCCACAATTTGCTGAACAGGATACTCTCCTCCAAGATCGTAACCAAGATAAGGAGTCTTCCAATCAAGATGTTTTCCGTATAGTGCTGCTGCTGCACCCAAAGAACTACCAGCATCACCAGGGTTAGGCATGATCCAAATCATATCAAAAATATTCCAGAGCAGGGTATTTGCTGAAGAGTTGAGGGCACAGCCACCCATAAATACTAAGTTGTTTTTCCCAGTCATTCTTTTTGCCATACGCATAAACTGATTTAATCTTTGCTCATAAACTACCTGAACTGCTGCAGCAATGTCAAACCTATCTTGCTCAGTAATTACCATTCCCCAGTCGTTAATTCCCTTATGAAAGTTATATTTTTGTTGATCATACTCTGGAAAATACTCATCCACTTCCTTATAATACCTTCTCCAGTCTCCGTATGCAGCCATGCCCATCATAATATATTCTTCTTGATTTGGCATAAGGCCAATCAACTGAGTGAAGGCTGAATAGAATAATCCAAAACTAACTGGATAGTTTTGCTTATACTTAAGTTTAATCTTGTCGCCCTCACCAACCCAAATTGTTGAGGTATTAAATTCTCCAATAGCATCAAGGACTACAATACATGCATCATTAAATGCGCTTGTATAATATCCTGCTGCTGCATGTGAGTAGTGATGTCCAAAGTTTTTTCTTGGCAAGTCTCCAAGTTCTGTAGACTCAAACCATGGTCTATCTCCTCCAAAGCCACCCTTAGTCTTTACTCTAAGTTTTTTAAGTAAAGGTTTTTCGTAGTAGGCAATCTGATCTGGATATCCATACTGCAGGGCATCTTTAATTAATTCCTTGTTTGTAAACCAGTCATTCTTTTGTTTGCTATATCTTTCTGAATGCCCCGCAAAAAGTATCTCTCCATCTTTAATTAAAGAGACAGAGGCATCATGTGTTGTTTCGTTAATGCCAAGGACTATCATTCATCACCAGTTGAATTTCTTTTTTCATTAAATGGTATATTGTGGTACCAGTTTGGCAAAGCATATCTTGGACCTTTGGTAACAGGATAGACCTCATGAACATAAAGAAAGTTTGATGGGAAGAACAGTACGCTTCCAGCCTTTGGCTTAAATTTTATCCCAGAATGCCTAAACTCAATCTCTCCACCTTCGTAGTCATCATTCAGATATAGCAATACAGACAAGACACGACTACTAACTCCCTGATCCTGATGTGCTGGAAGGTGTCCACTCTCATCATATTTAAGTAGATGCATAGTATGCTCTCTAGATTTTATATTTTTTTCTGCAAATGGATATAGTTCAGTTGTATAATGCTCTAATGTTTTATCTAATGCACCGAAAAGTTGAGACGAAATATTTGTTTGTTCTTCTCTGTAGGCATCGGTTGGCTTAATATGATCAACCTGTGGTATAAATTTTTGCCAACAAAACATTAATTTATTTTCGCCTTCTCCATATGTCCAGGCAACCCACGGCTTAACTGAAGTATCTTTTGTTTGTTCTGCACTGTACTTAGCGTCCAGTTCTTCTATCTGTTTAACTAAAAGTTCTGGATTTTTAATTACATCTGTATAGTAGACTAAGCCTAAGTCTAAGATTTCATGATTAAAGGTTGACAAGTGGATAGTCCTTTGCTTTCCATTCATTCTTTCCAGGATGGAAATCTGGATCTGCTACTTCTGGCAAACTGCTATGCATATATAATGCAGTAAATCTATTTCCTCGTGTTACTGTTGTTATCCCATGAATGTATTCTGTTCCAGCACTTGGAAAAAATACAGCAGAATATTGTTTTGGTTGGTATTCAAATTCTTGATTTGGGAAATAAATCTTTCCACCATCGTACTCCGACTCATTATTTAAATACATTATTGTGCTCCACTCAATGAATGGCTCTGGTCCTTGTGCATCAATGTGCATGCCACCCTTTGTTCCTGTGGCCCAGTGAGATCCAAATGCTTTGAATACATAGATATCATTTTTAAATCCATTAAGTTCCTTATGGACCTCATTAGATTTGTGACCATACTTTATCAATATGTTCATCACTGTGTCGTTGTATGGAAGAGATGTACCACCAAACCTTTTTGCATAATACTCTGGGTATGGGTTTCTGACTGCCTTTGGATCTAACTGCTGATCGATCAGGGTTTGAGCATCTTCTGGCTCAATAAAATTATCTATAACTACTATTCTATGCATGTTTTCCTCCTAATTAATTATACCACTAGTGAATTGCTTTAGTTCTTGCAACAAATCGCCTTGCATCTACAGAGTTAAAGTTCATGTTTGCTGGGTCATATAAAACATCGTTTGTTGGAAAAGGCAATCTGTTAATATTTAAGAAATCTACCTTGTGAAAATCTGAAAAATCTTTAACAGACCTAGACCAAGAGGATCCATCATTAAAAATGTTTGACCCATTATGAAGTAGTTCAACCACCTCATTGTAGTTATGATTAATTGAAAATGGCACATACAGTTCTTCTATTGTGGACTTACCAACCTTTGTCAAGGTTTGTGATGGGGCACAGTATATGTCAGTTCCAGAAGCAAAGATGCTTAGTGAAAGCGCTTCCTCTTCCCCGTTATATTTTAGATAGGTAGGATAATCAAACTTTTTAAATTTGTCTCTTTGAAAGAAAATAAAGTCTCTGTCTATAAAATTTGTCACAGAAAAAGATTCTGAATCTGTTAATGATTTTTCTAAATAAAATAATGAGTCTTGAGATATTGAAACCTTTTTGTTTCCAGAAACAACATAGTTTGTTTTATCAACAAAGTCTATTAGTTGTTCGTCCCAATCTTTATTTAATAAAACATTGTCTCCAAGAATTAGTATGTACTTTGCCTTAGAATAATTAACCGCATCATTTTTATAAAACAATGGTGAAATCTGAAGATCCCAAAAAATATGGTTATAGTACAAGTTAGGAAAATCAGCAAACAATTTTTCCCTTATTAGCGGGTGCTGGTCCATAAGAACAACATTTATTTTTCTTTTGCCACTAGAGTTTGTTATGAGCGAACTTATAACATCCTTTACCAATTTTCCTTTGTATGAATATATAATTACATCTATGTCATTCGTCGTCATGAGCAACATCCTTGTTTCTTTTACCTTTTAGTCCAAAAGATTTTTTAATCCATGCAACTTCTTTATAGTATCCGTATAGTCTAGATCTTCTATTTTCTGCCATAAGTTCATGCTTATTTAACTCATCGTTCGTCTCTACCTCTTCAAGTTCCCAAGTATCTCTTTTGAATGGGATTATCTGGAAGATTGGTGTTCCCTTTGGTATAACCCCTATAAAATTTCTCTTAAGAAAAAATGCTGTAAATACTGGCAAGCCCCATACATCTGATTCAACTATTCCAGACATTGTATAAAATGGAAGGTCATACCTATTCATTGGGTGCGTAATAAGAACTGAATAGCCTGGAGGAGTCTCGTAGTACCAGTTCATTCTCCAACCATAGTGAATTGGGTGGCAGTTGTCTGGAATGGGTAACTCAATTGTTGGTCTTTTATCTATCATCATTACATCCCCTGCCCATGAAATGATTGGTTTGCCATCTTTATCCATATCTACATAGACATCATCTTCTAAAACATAGTGATATCCACCAGTCATTGCATCAAAAAATGGCATGCACATCTTTGTTGCAACCATTGCTCCGTCAGCACCAATATTATTTTTTACACCAAGAGTAATGTCATCATTAGACTTGTTAAACCTTGCAAGACTTCTATACCACTCTGGAACATTTGATACTGCTGGAACTGGAGCAGTTAGTCTTCCATCGTGTCCAGTAAATCCTGGAATAAACTTAATCTTTAATGGTTCTTCTATCGCCATTCTTTAAGTTTTCTCATTTTGTTTCTGTATCCATTGACAAATGTGCTTCGTAAATTCATTCTTTGTTCTTGTACTTCTCTTGAGGCTTGTTGCTGATCTACCAGTTCCATTTCCCAGTCTTCTCTCAGAAATGGAATTACCTGCATTATTGGTGTGCCTTGCTTTAGAACTCCAACAAAATCTTTCTTAATTAGGAATGATAAGTGACCGTCTGTAATAAAATCATCCGTGTCAACCAAAGCACTTATTGCAAGGAATGGTACAGGATCTCTGTGTATTGGTTGTGTGAAGATTGCGCTATAGCCTGGTGGAGTTTTTACTGCCCAAAATGGCATAATTCTGAATAAATCTCTATGATAAAGTTCTTTGTCTACTGGGTAATGATCGTACTGCTCTCTAGCATGTGAAGATATCATGTCAGATCCAAAAGGCTTCATCGTCATAGGGACTGACCATTCAATCTTTTCTGGATTTGTTGCGTCAACATATATGTCACAAGGAAGAGAGATGATGTATCCAGCAGTCATGTGGTCAAATATTGGCATGCATCTCTTTACTGTTGAAGAGGATCCTCCCTGCTTTATGAAGTTTGCCTCGTCAATTGTTCCTGGCTGCTTCTTATACCAGTCTGGAATAAACTTAGTCGCTGGCTCTGGCTTTGGTGCAAACAGTGATGTTTTGTCGCTGAATGGATAAAAACTAATCTTGTTCATAAAACTCCCTAACTCTCTGTACTATTATATCATTAGCCTGAAAAACTATGTCAAACATGGGCGACTCTCTTTTGATTTTTCCAAATCTTTCATTGACCATGTGTGGCCCAGTTCTTTTAAAATGGAATGAAATAAAGTCTGGTTCAAGGTACTCTGTATCTTTAGGTGTTTTTGTGTGAGTTGATCTAGCATCATAGACATAGAATGGGGAGTCTTCTTCTGGACTAGTATAAGAAATTTCTAAATCCTCATCAACGTACCAAGGCGTATAAAACTTAAAAGTACCAGGAAAACATCCAGCCATTGGAATGTGGCTTTCTTTTGTATTGTAGTATTGCCTCATCCAGGGTCTGTCTATATTAACAAAGGTTCCATCTTTTCTTTCCAATAGGAATAGTTCTGCATGGTTGGTTTGTCTGAGCCTTACGGTGTTATTTTTAATAGAAACCAAGGATGGCATTGGGTAAAGAGCCTCAACATAGGCGTTGATTGGCTTTATGATGCTATCTTTATATTTTCCATCTAAAACTTTTGAATAAGAAATCCATTTTTCTGGTAGCCTAGAGTTTTTGCTTATTTCACTAAACACAGGGTCATTAGTTTTGTACCATATATCAAAATCATAGTCCATATTGTGAAGCATCTTTGGCTCATTTTTAGCCAATGGTTGTTCTTGTTCCATACACTTCCTTAACCTTATACTATAAAGTATACCATTCGTCAGACTCTATTGTTTTTCAACCTTTACTACATCCCCGAATTCTCCAGATTCAACTACAGAGATCTTTAATCCATGAATTAAAACATAGTCCTTAATCTTTAAAGGTGCGTCAGAGTTATTAAAGGTTGGGCTAACTATCTTTCTGTTTCCTGGTAGCAAAACCCTCATCCCATCATGACTTGAAGTTAGAGATGTGTCAACGACATAAACCAAAGCGCCTTCACTTTCTGCTGGCATCTTATAGTTTAGCCCAACAGATCTTAGTGACTCAATGACTATTACACGGCTGCTAGTGATTGGTATAACAATTAGTTTCTTTTTATTTGTTTTTGTGGATGATGGTGCAACCCAAGTTAAAGATGTTTCTGTCTTTGAGATACAAGAAACCTGCTTGTCTTCCCAATATTCAGCAAGCCATTTGTGCCATCCAAGCAAGTCTGATGCTGCATAGCGACTCATAATTCCAAACTGAGACATACCATCTGTACCATCTGTGCTGTTATCGTCAAGCCCCAGTGAAACATGCTGCATCTCATGAATCCACCACATTGGGTGTACAAAATTTGATGCAGGGTAGAAAGATGAGACATTATACGGTGGGAAAATAGATGTGCTAACAGATCCTTCATTTGTATTTATTTGCATTAGTCCTGCCTGTTGAACAATTCCACCACGAGATCCTGCTGGCAAAACAATAATAACAAAGTCTGCAGAAGAAAAGTCAATGTGCTTGTCTACTGCAGAGACTAGGTCTCTGTTAAACCTTAAAGCATTTTCATTAGTTCTTTCATGAATAAGATTATAGTCAGATATTTTCTTGTCAAACTCTAAGTATTCTTTTGGAACATTAAACTTTACAGATGATCCATTATCTGAAGAACTTTTTATCCACTCTGAAATAAAATCAAAGTACTTACCATAGTCATTTACTGGAGACTTTCCATTTTGTGGAGCATCTTTTGTATAAATTGGAACTATCTGAAAAACAGAGTTTGGTCCAGGATGCTTTGTTTTGTCCCAATAAGACTTTTGATCTGCAGTTGGAAAAGCAAGGGTGTTTCTCTTCGCTTTATTATTTTTAATTTTACACTCTTCAATATTAGCCAAAGACCCTGACTGCTTTGTAGTTGGTTCACTTGTTAAAAAATCTACTGGTACTCTTAGAGGACCAATACAACCATTTTGATTCTTAAACCATGACTCAAACTCTTTCCATTCTTGTGGTGTAAGTGGGTCAATGTCACATGGTGTCTTAAAGTATTTTAAAGAAACACTTTCTACTGGTGTTGCAGTCGCTGTGGTGGTTGGGGTTACTACTGGCTTTGGCAATGCCTTCCATCTGTAGACACTGCCAACTTTGGTGCAAACACTTCCAGACTTTGTCTTACCGACTAATGACTTTGAGCATGGCTTATCTGCTGCAAATGAACATGACTGTGGCAAAATAAAAACTGCTGCTAGTAGAATAACAAAAAACTTTTTCATTAAACTTCCTTTATTTTAAATACTACCTGGCAAGGATCTCCGCCA